>Ga0163144_10000468_pt1 | contig 94163 bp, 86 predicted proteins | sample OliLak19BULKMAT1_FD_123175 | JGI IMG/M metagenome (GOLD analysis project Ga0163144, IMG submission 123175) | Freshwater microbial mat bacterial communities from Lake Vanda, McMurdo Dry Valleys, Antarctica - Oligotrophic Lake LV.19.BULKMAT1 | ecosystem: Environmental > Aquatic > Freshwater >...
CCAGAAACCATCGCGGCGGCCTCCGTTGCCCGCGAGTTCCTCAGGAGCGGGCAGGGGCCGACGCGGCCCACCAAGTGACCCAGAAACCATCGCGGCGGCCTCCGTTGCCCGCGAGTTCCTCAGAAGGAGTTGACGAAATGAGATGTCGAATTTGTAGTGGATTGCTGGAACGCCGAATCACCGACCTCCCCTTCAAGACGGCGGACTCTTCGGTCGTGATCTTCAAGTCCCTTCCGGTATTGCATGCGGGCAATGCCAGGACATCGAGTTGGAGCATGAGACGATGCGGCAGGTGGATCGTCTTTTGGTTCGGGACAGGTACGGCGGCGGAGTTGGAAGTGATTCGGTTCTCGGCATAGGCCCTTTGGCGTCCCGACAGCTTTTTGCAGTACAAAGTAGTGCACCGGGGCGCGTGGAGCAGTGGTCTACGGTACGTCCGCGTTTCGGGCCGTTCCGGGGTACGAGCCAGAGTGCTGAGCGGGCGGGCTCGTTTTCGGGAAACCCTTCGCAACATTCACTTACAGGCCCCAAAAACAGATCTGCTATATTTTGTTTGAAGTGTCCGACACCCCGAACAACAGCGCACCGTTACCCGAGTTTCAGCATCCACCGGTAGTGGAAACGGCACTGTCTGTTCAGTTCGACCCCATCCGAGGCATGCACGCCTCGCACTTTGGACTCTATTGGCAGCACATTCGCCAACAGTTTCCAGCGACAGAAGAGCGAGACGCTCTGGAACCTGCGTTCGAGCTGTTTGGCGAGCGCGCCAAGCGTGGACAACGTATCCGGTTCGAGTCCAGAGACTCTTTACGCCTCGGCCGTGTGTGGTATGTGAACGCGAAAGGCACCGAACTGATTCAGTTGCAGGCGGATCGATTCGTCAAAAACTGGCGCAAAACCGGCCAAGCCGACGTCTATTCCCGCTATGAAAAGACAGTCAAACCTGGATTCGAACGCGACCTCAAGACCTTTACGGAATTCCTCGCTTCAGAAGACCTCGGCCCGATGACGATCAACCAGTGCGAAGTGACTTACGTCAACCATATTGTGGCTGGCGAAGGTTGGCAAACCTGGAGCGATGCACCGCGTGTCTTTTCATTTCTAGGCGAGTTCTCACAGCCCATAGAAGACGGTATGTTTACTCTTCGATTTCCGATTATTCATCGAGAGAAGCCGGTGGGCCGTTTGACGGTCGAGGTGCAGCCTGCGCTTCGAGAGTCCGATGAGCGTTTGATGTACGTGGTGAACTTAACCGCCCGGGGCATGATGGGAATGCCGGGAATGACGGGCGAAGGCCGTGAGTTTCTTGATTTGGGAAGGGCTGCGATCGTTCAACAGTTCGCCGCCTTGACCACACCGGCCATGCATTCGATCTGGGGGAGAACCTTATAAATGCTCGCATTCGCTGGACATCTTGACACGACGCCCGCGTTCGCCAGAAGGGAAGAATCCGCCTGGGTGCGACCCCAATCTGGTTCCGACGTTTTGGCCCGCCGCGAGCGGAGCAACACGGGTTCGTTGCGCCCTCGAAAAGAGACCCTCGATGTCGTGCTATCCGTTGACGGTCAAGCGGTTCGGTTCTCTTATCGAGGAGACGAGCTTCCTCACTGGGCAAAAGCTGTGCTAACCAGCGTGGCAGATCGTTGGGGATGCGGATCTGGCTGGGATGGTTACAATGCGCGTCCGACGAGTCAGGCGCTGGTGGCGGAACTACTCAACTGCCTTGATTTGACGATTCCTCCCGGCGGGGCGTCGCCGATTGTCACGCCGTTGAGCGATGGCGGTGTTCAGGCGGAATGGCACAAGGGCGATCTCACGTTAGAGATTGTGGTTTCCGCCGATGAACCCGCGAGATTCTATTTCCACGATCCTGCATCGGGTCGCGAAGAAGAGGGTCACTTCGAAGAGGCGCCGGAGCGGATCCGCGACTTCGTTGGATTGTTCTGATTGAGTTGAAGGAGTGGGATGGCCGACCAGCGACCGGAAGAAGATGACCAATCCATCCTGGACGGCGACCGCCTGTTGCGGCGGGTTCGCCGAAATCAACTTATTTGGGAAGATGGAGTCCCGAGACCATCGTCAGTTGTATTCAAAACGTTTCGGCTGTCGGTGAACATTGCATCGCTCATGGTTGCGCAGGGCAGAGCCTTGGATTCGACATTGAAGGAACACCCTGAGGAGTTTCTCACCGCGATTCTGGCGGGCGATGTGCGGAAGTTCGGGCATCCGGTTGTGAAGGATGTCGAGCCTCCCAATGATCCGGCTCATGGGTTGGTGTTGGGAAAGAAGCGGGATGGCTTCGCAAACGCGATGGTCCGCAGCCAGCAGTGGATCGTTGCTCCGGCCGCTGAGTAGCCTAAGGTAATTCCCCCGCACACCGGAACCCGACATTGCCGAACCGGTACGTAGGCACGAGTCTGCCACGGTACGAGACGCCGACGATCCGTGGATAAGAGTTCCACGCGCCCCCGCGCGCTACTTTAAACTGCAAAGCAGCATTGGGACCTTTCGGGTCAACACCCGAGGATTGCTTATAGTAACCCTCTTCGTACCAGTCTGCGTTCCATTCCCAAACATTCCCCAACATGTCGTAAAGGCCCCACTGGTTCGGCAACTTTGTCGCCACGGGCTGTGTGCTGCTGCCGCTATTTGCGTCGTACCACGCGATCTCTTCCAACTTGCCGTAACCGGCGCTCTTGCTGCCTGCACGCGCGGCGTATTCCCACTCCGCCTCCGTTGGCAACCGCATTTTGCCGACGGCCTCGCAATAATTCTTGGCTTCCTCCCAACTGACTTGTTCCACCGGACGGTCCTTGCCCTTGAATCCGCTCGGGTTCCCTTGCTTCATCACACGCTCATAGGCGGCTTGCGTCACCTCCGTCTGCCCGATCCAGAAGCCTTTTGTTAGCGTCACTCGATGACGAGGCTCCTCGTCCGGGGAACATGCGGCATCACCCTGCGAGCACCCCATCTCGAACTCACCCGGCGGCACGTACACGTACCGCAGCCCATCCTTCGGATTCTCCTTGACCCGCCCCCCGTCGGACTTGCTCAATCGAGCGACTTCGTTCCGGAGTTCGGCGATCACCTTGTGCTGCGTTCCCGCTCCAGTCTGCCGCATTTCATCAACTTTTTGCCGCTCAGACCGCCACTGGAGCGCGAAGAACAAGAGTCCGATCGTTGCCACTGCCAATCCGGTCGCCAGCCAACGAAAACGCTTCCGGCTGCGTGACAGTTCGGCCACCCGCGCCTTCTCTGTCTCTTTCGATGCCTCAATCTCGCTCCAACTGGCCTCGAGAAATTGCATCGCGTCGTCGAATGCGGGGCTCGGAGCATATTGCGCACCCCAAGCCGCGTTCCACTCATCTTTGGCGTTCAAACCCAAGACGCAGGCTGCATCGAGTTCGCCCAAACGCTGCGCCTTGTGTTCCCGATGAAGCCTCGCCGCCTGCGCGAGCCGCCGGAACCCGTCCGCGCATTCCGCTTCTCTTTGCAGGGCTGCTTGCAGCCAATCCCACTGGCGGATCAGGCTCTCATGCGTGATATCGATCCAGGACGCATCGCTCAACTCTTTCTGCCCGGTGCTCACAAACAACAGCGAATGCTCTGGCTTGGCGAACTCCTGAATCACCCTGCGCAACGCCTCCCGATGTTCCTCCTCGTTCGCGCCGGTAATCGCGTACAGATCGCCCAACTTCCCCGGACGCCGGATCGCACGCCCTTCCTCCACTGTCGTCAAGGAGCGAAACAAACGGATCGCCATCACGCGGTACGCGGGCGAATCCTCAAAAGCGAACCGGATCTCATCGGCATGCGTATTCAGCGAACGCCCGACCCGCAGGCGATCCAGATGGGTTTCGTAGAGAGACAGCGTCAGCCCCTCGCCTTTTTGCCGCGTATCGTAAAGCTTCATCGAAGCATGCTGCAAGGCGGGCAACTGATCGGGATCGTTCCCCGCGTCATTCAACAGCCGCTGCACCAACGCATCTTCGATGTCGACGCCGACCACATCCAGCGGCGCGCGAATCGCTTCCGCCAACTGTTCCCGCGTCAGCCGGGGAATCAGGTATTGAGCTTCGCTGAGCGCTTCCGGCAATCCTGGATGCCGCGCGCACTCGCCCAAAAACTCCGACCGCATTGTCAGCACGATGTAGACTGGCACTTCGAGTTCCACCGCCGCCTGCAGAAGCAGCCCGTCAAAATACGCAGCACCTTCACCAGACTGTGTGCGGACACGGAAGATCTCTTCGAATTGGTCGACCACCAGCAGCAGATTCTCTTGCGTTTGTTGGAGGCGTTTCCGGACAACATCCACCAACGCTGCACTGTTTTCCGCGAGTCGCTCCGCCAGTCTGGATGGGGGGCCTTCGAGCCCGAGCCCCTTCTCGTCGCACAACGCTTCAGCCAATCGCAACAGTGGCGCATCGCCGGGACGCATCACCGCCGTCTTCCAACGCGAACTGGCCCCTCGCAAGTAGCCGCGGTAGAGCGCGGGCAGCAACCCTGCTTTGACCAGCGATGACTTGCCGCTTCCTGAGGTCCCGACCACTCCCACGAGCCGGTTCGACGCCAGCACTCGCAAGAGCTGCTGGGTATGCGTTTTGCGTCCGTGAAACAGCGGGGATTCGTGCGGTTCGAACGAGCGCAGCCCGACATAAGGGTTATCGAACGTCATTGACTCGCGCTCTCGGTCCGCTTCAGTTGCTTCAGAAAGGCTTGCAGGTCAGAAACGACGGGGATCGCGACGCCGGGGCCTGGGCTCCGGGCCCCAGCAGAATCCCCGTGGCGCGGATCGGGGATGCGGTGGCCGCACGTTTTCTGGTTGCGCGCAACAGATCGGTGTAGTTTTCCACGAACCATTCCGATCGTGCCGAGCCTTGATAGAACAGCACGGCGTCGCTCTCGGTGAGCCGCTTCTGGTGGATTTCATCGAGAATCGCCGGGTCCCGACCCGTTTCCGGCAGGTGGACCGTCATTCCACTCTGGCCTGCGATTCGTGCCGCGACTGCTGCCGCTGCTTCGTTGTCCACGGGGTCTGTACGGTCACAGATGAGATAAATACTGGCGTTTTGCAGAGCTTCTGGCGCTGGATTCCGGCTGTCCCGCTGCTGGAGTTTTCGCGCCTCTTCGAGAACGATCTGTTCCAACCGGTGGGATGGCACACCGCGCAACGTCACCGCACTGGCGAGCAACGCTTCCACCTGGGCTTCCGGTGTCGCCCCCGGCTGCACCCAGACCAACACGGGTTTGCCAATTTCCTGCGCAGTTCGTAGTTGTTCCTGGGCGAACGCAGAGACATCCGATGTTGCCAGATGGACGCTCACCGCTGCGGCGTTTAGCTCTTGCGCGATCACTGCGTGGTTGAAGAACCGGTCATCCAAACGGAAATCGGGCAGGACGCGAAAGCCCTTGCTTTGCAGTTCGCCGCGCAACCGTTTCCAGACGCTTTCCAACTCTGGCGGCACCGGTTCGGCGATGTAAATGGCGGTCCTGGCGTTGGCGATTTCTTCGAGAACGGCCTTCACGCCCCGTGCCATGTTGTGGATCTCGACCTGATAGGCCTGTTCGCCCGGCGAAAACTCCATCGAATCTGGCGCCTCACCGTGAAAGACGAATCCTGTGGCCGAATCCATGAACTTTCGATCGAGACTGGCGGGCAACGGCGACTTGATTGCTTTAATTGCTCTGAACCGCGTACCGGCCTTGGGAACGTCGTTGTGGTTTGCCGATTCAGCGAAGTGTTTGCGCTCGAGACGGCAGAATTGCGAGGTGGCGTAGCTCGGCGAGACGATCAGCACCATCGCCGCCGATTGACCCAGTTTTCGCTGGATCTCTTCGGTAAAGTCCTGCGCGCCGTCGAGACGCAGCTTGTCCCGCCAGATTTCCGGGGCGCGGCCGAGTTGCACATGGACGCGTTCCAGCAGCGCTTTGTGGAAGTTCGCCACCCAGCCGTTCTGATCGTCAGCCCATGAATAGCTGAGAAAGACGTCGACTTCTACACCGGGAACAAAAGGCATCGCCGCTTCATTATTATGACATCGCTCAGCGGTGGAACATCTAGAAGAGATCGATTTCCGCCGCCTCTTCCATTCCAAAGATATCCGGCTTGTGCGCTGCGCCCGGCGACGTGATCAGTGTGAGCGTTTTGACCGCTTCCGGCAAATGGCTCTTGAATCGGAAAGAACTGTCACCGATGTGCGAGTAGTCATCCACAAATAATACTTTGGTGTTTCGGGGCAGGGACGTCACGGCGGGCGGCAGATAAAGGTCCCATCGCTCGGTCTGGATCAGGTCGCAATCGCGAAACACCATGTCGGACTTTCGCGGACCGTCACGCTTCAGCCGGAATCCGACGATCACCGGAATCCGGTACGTCAAACGATCGAAGAACATCTCCGCCCACAGTCCACCGCGCGAATCGAAACAGACCATGACTTCTGGGTCGAAGCTCCTGACCTCATCGCGAATCTTGTCGCAAAGCGCCAGCATGTCGCGGTAAGTGAAGTGCCGCAAACGCCGCTTCGATTGGACTTCGGGATTCCGTTTCTTGATTCGGCGATACACCGCGTAATCGGCGATGTCACTGCGTTGCAGTTTGTCGCCGATTGTTTCCAGTAGGTCGAGGTAGCAATCCGCGGCGGTATCGCCAGTCCAACCGGTGAAGTCAATCGCTTGATCCATGCTGAACGGCGGAGGCATGGAAGTTTCCACATCGCCTACAAAAACGGAAACTAGCCTGTCGCCATGCAATGCCTGTTCGGATTCCCATTTCACCCAGCGGGATGCCTTCGCGCGAGGGGACCAAATGGCGATCACGAGTTGAGCGAGGTTCAATTCTTTCTGAATGCGTTCTCCAAAATCATCCCTGGCCTTGATGTCAAGATCGAGCCACGTGTCCAAGTCAAGCCGTTTGAGGCTCTCGTCCACGAGCAAGGCCAGATCGCGGTCTGCGTGCGCGTACGAGATGAATACCTCAGCCATACCACTCACACTCCTTCATCAAATGCAGCCACTGTTACTGCTCATCGGCCAGCGCTGTTTCGCACTGCGCCATCATTCGCAAATGTTGTTCCAAGCTGGAGGGCCGCTCCAGTTCCATTCGGATTGAGCCGAGTCTCCTGCACAACGCCTTCATGCGAAGGTGATTGCGTCCCGACTCGCGTCCACTGCGGTAAATGTGAAGCGTCGCGCCAAAGGCCGGTACGAGCGCGGCCAGGACTGCAAGGATCTTGCTGATTTGCTCCGGCAAGTGCGATGGCTTGGTGTCCTTCTCCGCTGCGGCCACCGCTTGGGGCGCCTTCCGCTCGCCCTGTTTCTCGTGTAAGACCAGATCGATCAGCACGTGCGAAAAAACAAAGGCCAGGACAGCAAAGAACAGAATCGTTCCGTAGATCTTGGTCTGTACATCCTTCTTCTCATGTTGATGAGCTTTCGCCGTCGCATGCCTGGCCTGAGAAACAAGACGTTCTCTGAAATAATAGCCGCAGATTGCCTCGTCAAGATCACGATTTCCCGACAAGGTCGTGGAACCGATCGCGGGAAGCTCAAACGATTCCAGCACGGTTGGCAAATGGTCCGATGCAGCCATGCTCAATGTTCGGACCTCATTCGCCAACTGCGCTTCGACATCGGTCACCGACCGCTCTTGCCACAGTCCCCGGTCGAGTAACGTCCGGAATTTGAGTGCGCGCATCTGCTCGGCACGCCATCGGTTCAGAAGCCAATTGTCCTTCCATTTGTGCTGAAAGTCCCTCAATACCAGCACCGACGCAATACCAACCAAAGAGAGTTCCAACAACGGGATCGTCATGCCGCCCCAAGTCGGATAGCCCGCAACCTGATAGACCGCGAGAACGATCGCCACCACAACGCAGATCGTGCACCAGAGCGATGACAGCAGGTACTTTTTTCGAAAATGCGTGGCTGCCGTATCCCATAGCTTGTAGCTATCGCCAAGAATTGCGTTCAAGCTGGAAAGGCGGTCTCCCAATTGCTGCGGTAGTTTAGCCGCGTCCTCCGGGGCATCCACCACTTCGCTTTCCGGTAGTTTCACCGGTCCTTCTTTGGAGGCGAACCTGTGGTCGTCAGGCGGAACGATTCGATACCCTTTCGAAAGGACGAGCTTGAGGGTTTGCGTCAAAGTCGTCCGGTCATAGTCCTTCTCCGCTTCGCTCAACTCTTCGTACGGCACCAATCCGGGCGCTTGTTTCTTCGAGTCGTCTCGCTCGGGGCCGTGGGTCCAGCCCTCCGACATCCGTTTTGCGGACCAAGCTTCGTGCACCTGTTTTGCCAAAAACTCCGTTAGATCGCCAACCGGCCCAAGCTCAATATCACTGGTGTCGATCGGCTGAGGTTTGTACATCATTGAAATAGCTACCTCGGCGCTCACGAGAAGTTGACCACCTGTGCTCATTTAGAGTTGACCACACCGAAAACAGGCTCTGCCACGTGGCGCGGCGGGGGCTGGCGACATCATCCGCGCCGCAGACGCGTAAGTCTTCTGTTTCCGTTGCGGCCTTGTGTGGCATCATCATCCCGCGGCGCATGCCGCGTGGCGTGGCAGCGTGAAACGCGCTGCCGAGCGGTGGTCTGGTGGATCACTTTTGGCGAGCATAGGTGGGTCGTTACTCGCGAGTGCCGAAGATAGCATATCGCGGCGAGCAGTCCGAAGTTGCGAGGATCGGCCCGGCGTTCACGAACCCCCGAAATTTCTTATCTCCCCCATCTTCAATCGCTTATGGGACTTTGCGGCACAAAGCCTTGGTGGCGTATTGTTACTATCACCTCGTAAAGGCGTTGAACAGATCCACCCGCGATCCGTCCAACGCCATTTTCGTTGAGATCAAAGAAAGGAGACCCAAGCCAGTCATGTCGCAAATCATCCCCCGCTCCCTTGCCGCAGGAGTGGCAGTACTCCCCCCATCCCATCCTCGCTCCACGACAAAAACTCACGGTCCGAACCCAAGCATCCCGACGTCAACAAAAAATATTGGCAAACGAAGCCAATTCCAGACGATTGTCCCCAGCGCAAACGAGTTCAAGAAGCCCTGCTCACAAAAAACATCGCGGAACGAATTCATTTTTAGGCGCGGCTTACAATCCGAAACACATAATATTCGGACCCGCAGCCACCGCCACATACTGCTTGCCATCCACGGTGAACGTCATCGGACCCGCCTTCATCCGCACATTGGTCGGAAACTGCCACAGCGTTTTGCCATCGCGTTGATCCACCGCCGTGAAGCCCCCGTTGGGACGTCCGTAGAAGAGCACGCCACTGGCTGTTGCGAGCACGCCAGTCCAGGTTTTCGCACGTGCGGGGCCCGGCTGCGGAACCTCCCACGCCACCGCGCCGGTGTCGATGTTCAAGGCGCGAAGATAGCGCTGGCCCGTCTGATCCGGGTAGCCCGTTGGCTTGCCGGTGCACTCTTCGAGCGTCATCACAAAGTAGAGCCGCAGGGCCGCCGAATAAGCGGTGGCGTCCCAATTGGCCGCATCCGCGGGGCAGCCGCGCGGATCCACAACGACGGGCTTTCCATCGGCGGCGATGCTCGAAGCCCAGTCCACGCGCTTCAAAAACGGCTTCGCCAACAGGACTTTGCCATTGGTTCGATCGAGCACATAGAAGAAGCCATTGCGATCGGCATGCAGCAGCAGTTTCGCGGGCTTGCCTTGATAGGTCGTGTCGACCAACACATTCGGCTCGGTGGCATCGCGATCTTTGACATCGTGCGGCGTGAACTGATAGTGCCACTTGATCTCGCCGGTCTCGATATCCAACGCGAGCACGCAATTCGTATAGAGATTGTCACCGGGGCGATCGCGATCGTCGCTATCCGGCCACGGATTTCCAGTCGCCCAATAGAGCGTCTTCGTCGCCTCGTCGTAGGATCCGGTGAGCCAGGAGGATCCGCCACCGCCCACGGGCTCAGAACCTTTCCAGGTCTCGATCCCTGGCTCGCCTTTGGCGGGCACGGTCCAGCGTCGCCACGCCAGATTGCCGTCTTCGGGCTTGAATGCCGCAATGAATCCGCGGATGCCGTGATCTCCGCCCGCAACGCCCACGATCACTTTCTCATCCACAACCAACGGTGCGATCGTTCCACCATAAGGCTGTTTGGGATCGACGGCCATTGGCACATCCCACATCAGCTTGCCATTGGCGCGATTCAGTGCGATGAGACGCGCGTTGTCGGTGACGAAGAAGACTTTGTCGCGCAGGATCCCCACGCCGCGATTGGTGCCGAGTTTGGCGTCGCCCGCGAGTCCTCGGCTTTGGGGACGCGAGTAGTGCCACAGGGCCGCGCCAGTGGTCGCGTCCAAGGCAAAGACCTGATTGGGTCCGGTGACATACAGAACTCCGTCGGCCGCGAGAGGCGTGACTTCGAGTCCGAAATGCGCGATGGGAAAGATCCACTTCAACTTCAACGACGCAACGTTGGCGGTGGTGATTTGGCGCAGTGGGCTATAGCGATTGCTCGATGGATCGCCGTCGTAAGTAAGCCAGTCGCCAGCGCGCGGAGATCCCCACTTGAGATCGTTCTTGGATTCCAGCGCCGTCATTGGACCCACGATCGTATCGTTGTTGATCCGCTTCAAATGCCTGGTGAGCAGCGCCATTTCCGCAGCCGGAACATCGCTGAAGGCAGGCATCCCGGCTGCGGGATTGCCTTGTTCCAAATAGCCCCGGAGTTGGTCGGGTGTCTGTTCGGCGACGCGCGGATTGAAGGCAAGTCCTGGGCCTTGCGCCGATCCTCGCGCGTCGGCCCCGTGACAGGATGCGCAGCGCTTCACAAACACGTCTTGCGGCTGTTGGGCGATCAGGAGCGCCGCGCAAAATAGGAACATGCCTCCCAGTTTATTCCCAAGTTGAGACGCGCGGAATGGAAGTGGGCGCTTCGAGCACTTGCTTCCAGAACGCATAGTAGACCGGTGTCTTGCGATAGCCCGAGTGATCGGTCTTTACTATTTTCTGACAGTCGACTGTATAGACATTCGGACATTCATCACGGATGAGGTTCGGATGCTGCGGTCCGTTCTTGCCGAGCGCGCGGTCGAGACTCAGGACAGCGTAGAACTTCAACACCGCGTCCTTCTTCGAATGCAGCACGTAACAGCGTTTCGCGCGCGAAAGCACCTCGTTGAATTCCTGCCTGGGCTCAAGGCACTCGTTGTCAACAGCCGGGGCGGTGAGCATGAGGTTGTCGACCTTCACATCCGTTTGCGCGGTGAGCCCTTGCAACGCGACTCGCGCGCCGAGCGAGTGCGTCTGCACGTCAATGGACTTCGCCTGCGAAAGCAGTTTCATCAGGTCATAGAAGTACTCAGAGGCATTGTTGGCGTATCCAACGGCTGCAGGGAAGCTGATACGGGTTCGGAAACTCGGCCAGGCGAAGCCGATCACTTCGCTGTAGTTGGAGGCGGACATCAAACCCTCGGATGCGAGTCCAGTCTCGATCACGTTATAGGCGGCACGCACGCCGCTAATCGCACTGCGGTAGCCGTGAATCAGAATGACAATGTGCTTGTCTTTGACCTTAGCGGCGAGTTGGGCATCGGTCATGCCTTCCACTTTGTTGGCGTCGGCAAAGACGCGGTCGGAATCGAAGTTCTTGCGACAGCTGACGAGGATCATACTCTCTTAGTGCATTTCGCAGCTAAAACGTTTCACCGTGCCAACCTCCGTTTTTTTCAGCCAGGGTATCGCCTCGCGGTCCGTCAAGCCCGATGTTCGCGCAAAAAGGGTCCGGAAAGCCGTGGAAGGCCCATTTTACGGACACTTCTCCAACAACGGCAACACATATCCCGACGTGGAAAAACAGGTTGCCCGGTGTCCTTACAAAACACCGAAGCTGCTGTTCAGTGGGTTCGCAGGCGGCAGGTTCGACTAGATTCTGAGCGAAATCACACGGAACAGCCCGTCTTCCGGCAGAGGCATGGCCGATATCGACAACGAGGGCGACGGCGACATCGTTATCTGGAAGTGCAATGAACCGCTCACCGTGTTGCGCAACGATCGCTGCGCGGGCAACTGCGCGCGTCACTGCGCTTTATGCGGCCAAAAGCAGACACAGGAAGTCCTCAGCCAAGCCAGCTTCCATTCGTCGAATGGACCCACCCTGTACTTCGGGCTTGTGCCGCAACTGCCGATCCGCAGATTCGCTGGCCGGCAGGATCGAAACTCGCAAGCCGGTTTCCGGGCGAGTGCGTTAGCCTAAAGGCGATGAACACTCCTGCCACCTACGAAGACGCAAATCTGATTTTGCGATTGTACGAAATGCGGCGCGAACCCAAGATGCGCCAAGCGCGCGCCTGGTTCACCAAGAACATCCACTGCTCGACGCTCGCCGAGTATCAGTCCGTTGCACCTTTGGGATCCGATGAGAACGCCTATGCCCGGCAAGTCATCACCTATTGGGAAATGGTCGCGTCGTTGATCACCAGTGGCGTGCTCAACGAGCATCTCTTCTTTCAAAGCGGCATGGAACTGCTGTTTGTGTGGGAACGGGTGAAGACAATGCTGCCGGAAATGCGCGAGACCTACAAGAATCCCGCACTATGGAAGAATATGGAAACCGTAGCCGACCGCTTTGCAACGTACTTGGGCGTGGAAGCATACGAGGCGTTCTCCGCGCGGGTAAGAGGCACGAAGTAGCCCGCGCATGCAGCGTGACCTCGAGTTTTTCGGAGGCGAAGATGTGGAACTCGAACTGGTCTACATCGCACGCAAGCTCAAAGAAGCATTGAAACTCGAGGGCCAGTTCACCGAAGCCGGACATGACTATCTGGTGGAAGCCGACAAATACCGTGGCGGCCTGATCTTTCAAACCGAGCGAATTGGCGCGTTTTTCTATGTGCTTCCTGAAAAAACGGAAGAGATCCGAAAGTTTCTTGCGGACCTCGGTTATCGAGCGTACGTCGCTGGTGAAGGCGGCTGATGTTTATTTGCGACGGCGAATCGTGCCGACCGCGAGCAGCGCAAGCGCGGTGATTGCATAGGTTGCCGGTTCGGGGGTCGCAATGGTCGCTGCGGCGATCCTATCGCCCAGTGAAGCCGCTGTGGTTCCGCTAGGAAACCGCGCGGGCTGTACGTCGATTTCGATGTCGATGTCATCCATCGGCACAACGGATAGGTCGATGGTTCTGGTGTCGGTATTTAAGGATGCCGAAACCGGGTCGGGGCTGAGCATCGGCCCCGCCAGCGCAAAGCCAGCTAAAACCAAGGAAAGAGTGAGAACGCGCGTTATCATACTTGCCGATTGTGCTCCGGCGGTCGGTTATGGGGAAGTAGGCTAAAGGTCCTGAACCGTTCACCGCCCGACCGGTACTTCGCTGACGAAAGATTTGATTGACCGACTATCCTGAAAGCATTCATGAAGCATACCGAACGTCATCGCAATACATCGATCGGTTGGCTCCGGGCAGCGGTGCTGGGTGCCAACGACGGATTGATTTCCACCAGTAGCCTCGTGGTCGGCGTCGCTTCGGCTGCCCACAATGTGCGAGATCCGATTCTGCTTGCGGCGGTAGCGGGCTTGGTTGCCGGCTCGTTGTCGATGGCTGCGGGCGAGTATGTGTCGGTGAGTTCCCAATCCGATACCGAGCAGGCGGACCTTGCGCGCGAGCGGCTCGAACTGGAGACAACGCCGGACGCAGAGTTGGCCGAACTCACCAATATTTTCATCGATCGCGGACTCACCCCTGCTCTCGCGGCACAAGTCGCCGAGCAACTGACAGCCAAAGACGCGTTGGCCGCCCATGCGCGTGAGGAATTGGGAATGTTCGACCAGACCATGGCCAATCCGCTGCAGGCGGCTTTGGCATCCGCGGCGAGCTTTGTTGTCGGTGCGCTGCCACCAGTGCTTTTGGTGCTGTTTTTGCCTTTGGGAATCCTGACCCCTGCAGTCAGCGGTGTCACGCTGCTGCTGCTCTTGGCGCTGGGCGCGCTGGCGGCCCAGCTTGGCGGTGCGGGGCTCATGAAAGGCGCAGTCCGAGTGGCTTTCTGGGGCGCGGTGGCAATGGGTTGCACGATGCTCGTGGGCCGGTTGTTTGGAACCGCCGTCTAAACTAGAGGGAATGGTTGTGCTCTCTGTCCTTCTGCTCGCAGCTGCGGATCCCTCGGCTCTCTCGCAAACCCCTTCGATGAAGAGGGCGCTCGAATATGCCAAATCCATCGAACCCCAAACCATCGCCGAACAGCGCCGCGTCTGTGAGATCGCCGCTCCCACCGGGCAGGAGGAAAAGCGCGGGATGGAATTCAAGCGCATCTTTGAATCGCTGGGGCTCAAAAACACCCGTATCGACGGTGCGGGCAATGTGATTGCCGAGCGTCCAGGCAAAGCGGCGCGCCCCAACGTTGTGATCGCCGCGCACCTCGATACCGTGTTCCCGGAGTTCGTCGGACTCAAAACCAAGCTTGAAGGCTCGATCATTCACGGGCCGGGTATTGGCGACAACTGCCGCGGGCTCGGCGTCGTCATCGGCATGATCCGCTCGCTCAACGAGGCCAAAATCGAAACAGCGGGCACGCTCACCTTCGTCGCCAACACCGGCGAAGAAGGGCTCGGAGACCTGAAGGGCGTCAAGCACATGTTCGATGTTTCGCTCAAGGGCAAGATCGATTCCTTCATTTCCATCGACGGTACGGGCCTGCGCATCACACGTATCGGCGTGGGCAGCTACCGTTATCGCCTGGCGTTCAAAGGCAAGGGCGGACACAGCTTTGGCGCATTCGGCAATGCGAATCCGGTACATGCAATGGGACGCGCCATCGCCAAGATTGGCGACTTCGAAGTGCCCGATCATCCCAAGACGACGTTTAACGTGGGGCGCATTGGTGGAGGCACCTCTGTGAATTCGATCGCCTTTGAATCGTGGGCGGAAGTGGATATGCGTAGTTCCGATCCGAAGTCGCTGAACACAGTCGACGAGAAGTTCAAGAGTGCGGCGGTGCAAGCGATGAATGAAGAGAATGCGCGTTGGAAGGATAAAGGCAAGATCGGTGTCGAAATCAAAATGTTGGGCAATCGACCAGCGGGCGAGACCGCTGAAAGCGCGCCGATTCTGAAGACGGCCTTGGATGTTTCGAAGGCCCTTGGATTCTCAGACGCCACAACCGTCGGCGAAGGCTCGACGGATTCCAACTACCCGATGAGCCTCGGCATCCCCGCGCTGACGATCGGTGGCGGCGGCAAGGGCGAAGCCGCTCACTCGCCGGAAGAGTCGTTCGACATTACAGATTCGTGGAAAGGTACGCAGCGCGCCATCCTGTTGGCCGTCGCGTTGGTGAACTAAGATGCCGAAGTTGATTGAGAGTTCGACGCGCATTCCGGTACCCGGTGGCAAGATCATCGACGAACATGTAGGTCGCCTGAACACGCAGACCGAGAACATCAGCGTGGCGCATATGAAGAGTCCCGCGGGATGGTCGGAACCTGGCCAGAAGCCTGAGTTCGATGAGTACACGATTGTGTTGAAGGGTTTCATGCGCGTCGAGTACGAAGGCGGCTCACTGGATGCGCTCGCGGGTCAATCGATCTTTTGCGGGAAAAATGAATGGATCCGCTACTCAACGCCGGAAGGTGCGGAGTATGTCGCGATCTGCCTGCCGGCGTTTCATCCGGACACCGTACATCGAGACGACGCTTAAGCCGATAAACTAAATACATTGGATACGCGTAAGACCGCACTGTTCGTTGTTTCGATGGCGATCTCGCTGGCCTGCCTGGTTTGGGTGTTGTCCGGATCGGAATTGCGCGAGTTGCCGGGCGAGATCCGGAGCCTGCACTGGGGCTGGGTGGGAGTGGCCGTCGTTGCGGACATCCTGGTTTATTGCTTGCAGGGCTGGCGCTGGTCACTGCTGCTGACGCCTGTAGCGCAGGTTTCGGCGATGAAGTCGATCCGCGCGATCTATGTGGGGCTGTTCGCGAATGAGATTATCCCTTTTCGCGCCGGTGAGGCGATTCGCTGTTATTTACAGTCTCGGTGGACAAAGCTGCCGTTTTCGGTGATTGTGGCCTCAGCGATCATCGAGCGCATCTTCGACGGACTGTGGCTGGTGATCGGTTTGTTCGCGGTGGTGCGTTTCGTTCGCGACCTTCCTGTGAGTTTTGTGCAAGGCGGATCGGTTCTCGCAACCGTCGTTTTGATCGGTTCCAGTGTGCTTTTTGTCGCAATGCTGCAGAAAAACCGGGCGCTGCGGAACCTGGCAAGCCACGGCTGGCAAAAACATCTGCGGGTGCTGATCGAAGATCTCAATCTGATCGGATTCTCGAAATACCTTGTCTATTCGGCTCTCATGAGTCTGCCCTATTTGCTCATGCAAGCCGTAGTGATCTGGTCGATGATGCGTGCCTACGCCCTGGAGGACACTTCGCCGTCGATCGCAATCGTGATGATGGTGCTGCTGCGGTTGAGTTCCGCAGTGCCGCAGGCCCCGGGGAATCTAGGTGCATTTCAGGCTGTGGCAGCGATCGCACTGACGATGTTCGGTTACGATCAGGCCCTGGCTAAGCGGTTTTCGCTGGTGCTGTGGGGCGTCGTCACGCTGCCATTGCTGATCACTGGATTTCTCGCGCTCGCGGTCACCGGCGCTAAGCTGAGTGAGTTGCGCAAAGAAGCGGAAGCATCGCAGATCTAATGTCAGGGCAGTCATGGTACGATCTAGTTGAGTGACCGCTCGCGGAGAGGTGGCTGAGTGGTCTAAAGCAGCGGTTTGCTAAACCGTCACAGGGGGAAACCTCTGTCGCGGGTTCAAATCCCGCCCTCTCCGCCATAACTTTAGAAGAGCTTGCCTGTTTCGGGCAAGCTTTTTCCTTTTGGCGGCAAGCTTTTTGAATTTTTGGAGGGGGGAAGAGTCAATCCGCCGCTTAAAGTAAGCTGGCGGCCCTAACGGGATTCGAACCCGTGTCTAAGCCTTGAGAGGGCTCCGTCCTAGGCCTCTAGACGATAGGGCCGAACTGAATGGCAAAACCAATCGGTACAAACCCAGTATACAGACCCTCGACTTGGTATACAATCACGTGCATGCGGAAACTCATGTCCTTCGGATGGTTGTTGACGGCCCTGGCTGCGGATCCTCCCTCGCGGCGTTCCGACGAGATCCCCTTCCAGAAACACACTCTCGATCTCGGTTCCAACGAAACGTGCGCCTGGGTGGACATGAATAGCGACGGCAAGAGCGATCTCGTTTCCGGCGAGAACTGGTATGAGGCACCCGCGTGGAAGAAACATAAATTCCGCGAATTATTCTATACCAACAATTATATAGATGCGTTCAGCGACCTTCCGCTCGACGTGAATGCCGATGGCCACATGGATCTGGTGACGGTTTCCTGGTTCGGCAAGAAGATTGCCTGGTGGAAGAATCCGGGGAAATCCAAGACGATGTGGGTGGAATCGGTGATCGAATCCACTTCGCCTGTGGAGTTCGCGTTCCTGGTTGACCTAAACAATGATGGTAAGGCGCAAGAGGTGCTACCTCAGTTTGGAGATCCGAAGCAGCCGTTGGCCTGGTATGAGGTCAAGGACGGCAAGTTTGTGAAGCATCAGGTGAGCGACAGGAGCTACGGTCACGGTATAGGCGCAGGTGACGTGAACGGCGACGGCAAGAACGATGTCCTGACGCCGAAAGGCTGGTTTGAGGCTCCTGACTGGAAGTATCACCCGGATTTCGACTTCAAAGAACACCTTGCCTTTATGCATGTCCGGGATGTAAATCACGATGGACGCCCGGACATACTCACAGGAAACGCTCATGACTACGGAGTTTTCTGGATGGAGCAAATGTTAGACGGTAAGTGGATGAAGCGTGCGATAGACAGTAGTTGGTCGCAACCCCATGCGATCTCGATTGTAAGTTGGCAAGGTACCGATGCATTGTCCTTCATCACAGGAAAGCGATTTATGGCACACAACGGTGGCGATCCGGGCGAGCGGGAACCACTCGGAATTTACTGGTATGAACTGCTCCAGCCGCCCGGCGGCAAGCTCGAATGGGCGCGCCATGTGATTGATTACTCAACACGAACCGGCGGGGGTATGCAGTTTGCGTTAGAAGACTTCGATCGTGATGGCGACCTGGATTTTGCCGTCGGCGGCAAAAGCGGCGTGTATCTGTTTGAGAACACAAGTAGGGCAAGCACCCCCCCTAGTCGGGGTAGGGTGCGTCCTTAGTACGAAAACCTGGGTTCGTGTGACACTTTCTACTGGCATTCCTAAGGGGAATGCATTATGCTAGTACTGTTGGAGGAGCATCGATGCTCCAAGATCCTAGGAGGACTATCTATAAAATGCGCGGATTTATGAAATTCGCTTGGATGCCAGTCATCGCGATGACGATGTCGGCTGCCACGCTTAACTTGAACACGGGAGCCGTTGGCTCCGGCTGGACGGTTGCTCAGACTTCCGGTTCCCTGAACGGACCGGCACTCAACGTCTCGGGTTCCGCAGTTGTGTTGACAGGAACGCTGCCCTTCGCCGCGAACCTTCCCGGTTTCGAAGCTTTCTCTTGGGTCAATCCATTTAGTGGAGCGGCCTGGGTCGGCCAGCTCGCTACTGACGGTCAGTTCTCGAACGGTGGGGCAATCACCTGCGGCAACCCTTGCGGTGCGGCTGGCGGATTCTTCACCTATACCTACACGTTTGATGGCGCACTCGGCGGCAACCTTGTTCTTAGTGGCTTCACTGGCGACAACGGCGTCCGCTCGGTGAGCGTTTCCCAAACTGGTGGCGCGAACCTCTACAACTGCACCGTTGGAGGTCCTGGCACGCTGTGCGCAGGTACCCAGAATTCGATCACTGCTACCACCGGCATGCTGAACTTCAGCGCTTCGGCTGGCCGCATGATCACCATCACTGCGGTGGTGGAGAACTTGGACGGACCCGGTCGTAACCCCAGTGGCTTTATCCTCGCTGGTAGCGCCTTCGTCAACGATCCGGGCAACCCGGACATCCCGGAACCCTCGACCTACGCGATGATTGGCCTCGGTGGCGCGGCGATGTTGTTCGCCCGTCTCCGCCGCAAGTAGTCGCAACTTCTAATCTTACTCAGTCCGCGAAACCCCTGGGCCTATGGCTTGGGGGTTTTGCTTTTCCATCGCTCATAGCCCTAAGGCGAGTAGAGTACTCTACCTATCCAGATTCCAGTCCCATCGGACGATCTAATGAAGGATATGGTGCGTGTCCTCCGACTCCTCCGCTGGATTCTCTTCTTCGAAGGCTGGATCCTCCTCGCCGCCCCCGCTGCCGTCCTGCAGTGGTCCACCCGTATCGTCGACCTATTGCCAAAGGGCGAGTGGAATCCAACTTCTTATCTCACTTGGTTTTCCCTGGCATCCTGGGCCGCCGGAGCACTCTGCCTCGCGACATTCTGGGGTATGGGCGCGCAGAAGCCTTGGGTGCGGATCACCGGCCTCGCTGTATCCCTCTTTAATCTCGCCATTTTTCCACCACTTGGTCTGACAGGCCTCGTCGCCATGCGGCGATTCACCCGTTACAACCTGCCCGAAGAGACCGACGAAAATGCGCTGGTCGAAGAGACAAAAATGGTGCGCATCGGGCGCATCACGGCAACGCTGGTGCTACTGGTGGCCGGATACCGCTGGATCGATTCCTTCGCGGAGCAGTTAGGGGCGGCTGGTCCTGGTTTTGGCTGGCAAACCCTTTTGCTTTTGCTGTGCGGTCAATTGCTGGTGGCGCTTTCCCACGATACTGGCCACCTGCTGATGGCCCTGGCATTCGGATTTCGATTTCCGGTTTTCCGCATCGGGCCCTGGGCCTGGTCCGCTAAAACCTCGGGAGAACCGCGGGCTGCTTCGGTCCAATTGGAACGGCTTTTCGCGCATGACAGCTACCTTGCGGGATTCCCCGGCAATCCGGCGCATGTCCGCTGGGATCTGGTTGCCGTAGCCCTCGCAGGCCCGATCGTCTCGTTGTTACTCGCCTTTTCGCTATTTCTGGGAATGCTCAACGTTCCCGGAACGGCGGTGGCGGCGGATGCTCAGTTTCTGGGAATCCTCGCCCTGCTCTTTGCCCTGGACTTCTCGATGCAGATCTTGCCGTTCGGCTATTCGGATGGGCGCATCCTCGTAGATTTGCTGTCGAACAATCGCCGTGGCCGCAATATGGTGCTGCAGATGACCGCTGCGGCAGCCCCAGAAAACCACACGGTGAAGGGAATTGCCAATCTTGCGCTGCAAGTTTCCGGCGCAGTCGGCAATCCGATTCATGCGCTGCGAGAGAATCTCAACCAATTGCTGCGTCGAGGTGTGGTGGGGGGTGTCGACCTCGCACAATCCTATCTGGAACTGGGTGTGGCGGAACTGATGACTGGCCGTTATGCCGCGTCGCTGGAACATCTGGAACGCAGCCTTGAGTACCTCAACGCGTTTCCTCAGGCGTCGCGCCATGCGGTGCCGTGGTTGTGGCTTGAAAAGCTGTACCGATACCAGCAGCGCGGCGTGGAATCCCACTATGCATACGGTCGTGCGGTGCAGTATTGGGAATCCGCCAAAGAGTCGGCTTCCAAGATGAACGACATTTTCGAGGCGCGTGTCGCCTTGGCAAGCCTGCACATGGGACAAGGCGAACTCGGAAGTTGCGTCGAAGAACTGGAAGAAGCCGAACCGCATTTGCCACGGGATAAGGCGTATCTGTTCGCGGTTGGCCGCTTCCATCAGGCGGCGGCGGTGAGTGGATTCCGTCTTCGCTGGGCCGATCGTGCCAGAAGCCATGCGATGTCTGCTGCCCGTGCGTTCACCCACAAGCGCCTGGATGCGTTCCAGCGCGGGCTTGGGTTGCTGCACCTGGGGGATTTGGCCTTGGAACTGTGGCATGCGGGACAAAGCGAGTTGGCCGCCGAGTTCACAGCCCAAGCGGTTGCAGGTCTCGGCAGCTCTGAAGCCGCATCCTGGCTGCGCCTACAAGGCGGCGAAATCCTGGCCAAGAGCGGTCACGCAACCGAGGCTCTTGCAACTCTCGACGCCATTGGCGAAACCGACTCCGAGCAGGAAATGCGGGTCGCGTCGATCTTGGGCTGGGGGTCTTTGCTGGGCGGCCGCCATCTCGATGCGATGGAGTATTTCGAGGCCGCTGCTGCGACGCTCGATCCTCGAGAGAAGGCTCGCCAGGATGTGGCGCAGGCCAGGGCGCTCATGCATGCGGGTCGCCACGGAACGGCGGTGGGTGCCGCACGCGGAGCCTGCGACGCATTGATGCGTGAGGAACATGGCGAGGCGGGCATGGCGCTGCTGTTGATCGCGGCCGACGAGTTCCGCAATGACCCGATGCTGACCGCGCATCCCTTCTTTGAAGAAGGCTGCCGTATTGTGCGCGCGGCGCGATTCATGCCGCCACCGGATAAGTGGATCGGCCTACAGGATGTGCTCCTACATTACGATGCCCTGGGACGCAGCCTTGAGGCGGGCGAGATCCGCGAGGAAATTCACCGTGTGGAAGCCCAGATGTCCTGGGATCTGCCGGTGACACCTACGCTCTCAAAGTGTTCCTGATGAGTTCTCAATCGATATAAATCTTGCAGTAAAAGTGTAACTCGGTTATCGTTGGGAAGGCTCTGCCTTCTCTCGGCAGCCAAGGAGAATTCACTAGATGCCAGGTTTGCTCGATTCCCTGATGGGCCTTGTCGGTCCTCAAATTGTTAATGCTCTTGCCTCGCGGTTGGGCGAAAACGAATCCGCTGTGAAGGGCGGACTGCAGTCCGGGTTGGCGACGGTGCTTGGATCGATTGCGACCAAGTCCGGCGATTCGAATGCGATGGGCCAGATCTTCGGTATGATCACTGGGCCAGCCAGCCAAGCGATTCTTGGCAGCATCTCCTCACTCGCCTCCAGCGGGCCGAGTGGCGCTGTTTCCGACATGGGACAGAAGCTGCTGGGCATGCTGCTGGGCAGCGGCCAGAACGATGCGGTGAGCGCCATTGCGAAGTCGTCGGGTCTGAGTTCGGCCTCGGCCACCGGCATCATGGGCATGGCGGCTCCTCTAGTGATGGGCTTCCTCGGCAACAAGGTCAAAAACGAAGGACTCAACGTTGCTTCACTCGGAAACCTGCTGGTTGGCGAGATGCCGGCCATCAAGAATATGCTGCCTGCGGGGCTTGGTTCGATCGTGACCGGCCTGGGATCGGTCATGGCGGCGGGCGCGTCTTCTGGTTCGTCCGCTGTTTCGTCCACACTATCGGCCGCCCATGCAGGGTCTCGTAGTACGGCCAAAGCAGTGGAAGAGGCGGGATCTTCGAGCAGCAAGTGGCTGGTGCCGCTACTTTTGGCTGCAGCCGCACTTGCGGGACTCTTCTGGTTCTTCAGCCAGGGTTCCGGCACAACGGTGAAGGACGTGGCCACCACCGCAGCCAAAGGCGCGGTGGACGCAACGAAAGACATAACGTCCACTGCCACAGGCGCTGCCAAGGGCATGCTCGATGCGCTCGGTGAGTTTTTCAAGCGCAAGCTACCGAACGGAATCGAACTGAGCATCCCCAAGCTGGGCGTGGAAAACAAACTCATCGGCTTTATTGAAGATGCTGCTTTAGCCGTGGATAAGACCACCTGGTTCAACTTCGACCGCTTGCTGTTCGATACCGGTGCGGCGACCTTGCAGGCTTCCTCGCAGGAACAACTTGCCAACGTCGCGGCGATTTTGAAAGCGTATCCGAAGGTGGAAATCAAGCTCGGTGGCTATACCGACAACGTTGGCGATAAGGCCATGAACAAGAAGCTGTCCAGCGATCGAGCCAACACCGTGATGGCGGAGTTGGTGAAGCTTGGCGTGGCTGCAGAACGTCTGGGCGCGGAAGGTTATGGAGACGAGTATCCGATTGGATCCAACGATACCGAAGAGGGTCGGCAGCAGAACCGCCGTATCGCCATGCGCGTGACGAAGAAATAGTTCTACTTTCCACTTCTGGAAGGCGCGGGCGCGATTCCCTTTGCCGGGGTCGCGCCCGAATTCTTTCGGGAAGCGAGGGGCCCAGCTCATGTCCGCCGGAGCGGCCACTTTCCGCCATCGGGCACAGCAGGTTCGGCTTCAGTTGTATGAACGCGCTCGCGGTAGTGGCGGAAAGTTGGAGCCAGTGACCCGCAAATGAGTGGCCTGTGTTTGTATTATTCTAACGAGTACAAGGAGGACATCCACACAATGTCTGTAGCAAGAGTTACTGAAATCATCGCCTCTTCGAAGAAGAGCTTCGACGACGCGGTCAAGATCGGTGTCGACCGGGCCTGCAAGACCCTCGACAACGTGACCGGAGCCTGGGTGCAAGACCAGAAGCTCTCGGTGCAAAAGGGCAAGATTGTCGAATATCGCGTGAACCTCAAGATCACGTTTGTGCTGAAAGACTAGTTTTGGCAAGGGGGTGGCCGTTTGAATTCGCGGTCGCCCTTTCTGCTTCAGTTTCGTTACGATAGAATGCATGATGACAGGGTTTAAACTCGCATTCACCTTCCTTGCGATGAGTCTCATCGCGTTTCCCCAGGGAACAACATCCCGCGTGATCGGAACTGTGCAGGATCCCAGCGGCTCTCCTGTTCCCGGCGTCTCCATCAAACTCACCAGCGAAGAAACGAATCTCACGTTTGAAACAAAGTCGGCCGAAAATGGTGCGTACTTTTTTGAGAGCGTAAAGCCGGGTACGTATACGGTATCGGTGGAAGCGGAGGGCTTCAAGAAGTTCGTTTCGCGCGGCAATCGGGTGCAGATCGGACAGCCCACCACGCTGAACGCGCGGTTGGAAATCGGCAATGTCGTCGATGTGGTGGACGTTGTGGAGACTGCCCAGCAGGTGCAGACTTCGAGTTCCGCCAATCTTGGCAGTACTCTGAACCAGCGCACCATTCAGGACATCCCTATCGTCGGCGGCCGTGGCCGCAACATCCTTTCCGCATTGACTTACCAGCCCGGCGTCGTAAGCGGTGGGAACACTGGGGGAGGCGTCCACGTGAACGGCGCACGCGACCGCTCGTGGAACTATACGCTCGACGGCATCGACGTCAATGAGACATCCGCAGGTGGCAGCAACTCGTCGCCCGTGCGCACGAATCCGGACATGCTGCAGGAGTTTCGCGTGATCACCGCCAATCCCAGCGCTGAGAACGGGCGCAATTCCGGTGGTCAAGTATCGATGGTGACGAACTCCGGATCGAACCAGTTGAAGGGATCTTTGTTCTGGTTCTATCGCACACCCCGTCTGAACGCCAACGAATGGGAAAACAACTTCAACCGCGTCGGCAAGCGCAACTTTGTGCAGAACATCGGTGGCGTCAGCATCGGCGGACCGATCTTTAAGAACAAAACATTCTTCTATTACAATGTGCAGGGCTTGGCGGCCACGCAGACGCAGGTGGTGACACGCACCGTCTATACGGCGACCGCGCGCCAAGGGTTGCTGCGCTACGTTGCGGGTGGACAGAACGGTGCGGCCGGAGCCCCCAATGCGTCGGTGGATTTGAGCGGCAACGTACTTCCGGGCAGGAACCTCAGCACGTACAATGTTGTGACTTCCGACCCGGCACGGCGCGGTTTGGATCGCACACTGCAGGCTCTAATCGCGAAGTCGCCACTGCCGAACCGTTTCGATGTCGGCGATGGATTGAATACCGCGGGCTTCGTGTTCAGCCCAGATGAAGCGGAACGCCAGCGCGATCAGACGATCCGCATCGATCACATTATCAATCCCAAAAACACCATCTTCGGACGCATGACCTACGGTTACGCGAAGACTTTGTGCGATTCCGTGAACGGTGGTTTGCGCATCTTTCCAGGCGCGGATTGTCTGGTGAACACCAACCGTACTTCTTACAATGCCGCGTTGAACTGGCGCGCGAATCCCACGCCCAACATCACCAATGAGTTGGTGGCGGGTTGGAATCAGTTTCTATTTGCGTTTCCCAATCCGTTCTTCGATCTGTCGCGAACGTCGTATAGCGCGCCAGTGGCGATCGCCGAATCCTACACGTTTGGCAACGAGCGCCAGTTGAAGACGGCGCAGTTGGTGGAGAACTTCTCGTGGTTGCGTGGATCGCACGCGTTGAAGTTCGGTGGCAACTTCCGTTACCAGCAGCATCTCGATAGCCGCGGATCTGTCGGTGGCGTGAACGTTGGCCAGATCGTCGACTTCGCCCGGGCTACCAATGTGGTGGATCCGACGGCCTTTGGAATTCCCGCGGATATCAATCAAACGGTGGATCGCGCGAACTTCGAAACGCACATCAATTACCTGCTGGGCCGAGTGGGTTCCATTACCCGCGCCTTTGTTGCCGACGGTGCGACCGATTCGTTTAAGGCCGATATCTTCAAGTTCGATGCGCGTTTTCCTGAGTACGATTTCTACATGCAGGATACGTGGAAGGTGCGTCGCAATCTGACCATCGACGTTGGCCTGCGTTGGGAATTCAAGGGCCGCCCCGGCAATCCGGACAATCGCATCTTCACGCCGAACCAGAACATCACGGCTGGTGCTCCGCCCTCGACGACTGTGCGCTGGGCACCGGGTGACTTGTATGGAAATCAGACCAAGAATTGGGGTCCTTCGTTGGGCTTCGCTTGGGATCCGTTTGGCACCGGCAAGACTTCCGTTCGCGCAAACTACCGCTTGGCATTCGATCGCATCCCGACGTTCTTGTTGAGTTCGTTTGTGTTTCCGAACACGCCGGGCACGAGCATTGGCGTAGTGAATCGGACGTTTGGACAGGGTGGCGGACGTCTCGCCGATCTGCCGAATACGACGTTGCCGACGCAGAAGCCGAGCGCGTTGGCCCAACCGATAGCCTATTCGGACGCATCGATCACAGCCGTGGATCCGGGTTTGCAGACGCCCAAGACCAATATGTGGTCGTTCAGTCTGCAGCGCGAAATTGCAAAGCGCACGGTGGTGGAGGCGACTTATATCGGGCGCCGGGCTTACAATTTGATGGGTGCCTACAACGTGAACCAGGCGGAGATTTTCCGCAACGGATTCCTTGAGGCGTTCAATGTCGTGAAGGCGGGCGGTGAGAGTCCGCTGATGAATAACCTGCTGCGTGCGGATACGCGGGTTCGTGCGGGGGAGAGCGGATCGCAGTTTGTGCGGCGTCAATACGGGCCATCGGTGAACAATAACTCGGTGGCGTTCATCGCGAATCAATTGAGCCGCGTGTTGGTTGGCGGGCAGAATCTGCCGGCTGCGAGTGGCTTGGGTGCCAACTTCTTCAATCCTTATCCGCAGTTCGGCGGCGGCTTGACGTTGATCGATTCCAATGATTGGTCGACGTACCATGCGCTGCAGGTGAGCCTGAATCGCCAGTTCCAAACCGGTGCGAGCATCAATCTGATTTACACTTTGTCGAAGTCGCTCGATACGCGCAGTTTCGATCCGACGTTCACGGCGGCGGCGGGCGGCGCGGGGCAATCGGCATCGAGTTCACCGTTCGATATCTTCAATCGCAAGCTTAATTACGGTATTTCGGATTTCGATCGTACGCATGTGCTGCAGTCGACGTTCGTGTATGAACTGCCGTTTGGCAAGGGGCAGCGGGTGATGGGTAGCGCAGGCCCGTGGCTGAACCGCTTGATCGGAGGCTGGCAGTTGGGCGGATTGTTCCGCGCGACGTCGGGACGTCCGTTCAGTGTGTATAGCGGAGAGAACAGCTTTTCCAGCTATGTCGGAGCGTTCGCGGATTGCAATGGCTGCACCCGGTCCGACGGACAGGTCAAAACCGAGAACGGCTTCCCATGGTACTTCGAACCGTCACTACGCTCGAAGTTCTCGCTGCCTGCCGCGGGGACGTTGGGCAATACAGGACGCAACTTCTTCCGTGGCGACATGTTGGTGAATCTGGATCTGAGTTTCCTAAAGCGGACTCGCATCACCGAACGGTTGGGATTCGAGATCCGCGCGGATATGACCAACTTCACCAATACGCCATCGTTTGGATTTCCAACGACCACGGTGACTTCGCCGTTGTTCGGTCGCATCGGGGGATCGATTTCATCGACAGCGCGACAGACGATGTTGGGGGCGAAGCTCACGTTCTAGTAGAGCCTTTTCAAAGATTTCTGTGGCTACCCGCCCGGCGTCCTGCGCTTGGCCCCGTGTCAAAATACGGGGCCAAGCTATTTCAATTTTTCCTTCTCAATCGCGATAGCTTGCGTCAACGCGATTTCCACCGAGGTCCCCGTATCGAACTGGACATCGGAACCGCGCATCAGTATTGCCATGAACGTTCCGGCCGCGATTCCCGCGAGTCCACCGGCACCCAGCCCCCGCAGTGACGGATTCGCAACCACACCGGCCAGCGCACCCATCGAGCCGAGCCTCGAGCCATTGTCCAATGCTTTGTCGAAGTCACGGCCTTTTTCGGAATCCTGCTGGACCGTCCCTGGCTCGCGGACCGACGTACTCTTCGCCCCTGGCACCTGCTCGATCGCCGCAGCCATATCCACCGTGTGGCCATTGGCGAAAATCAACGACGTCAGGTGAAACCTCAGTTCAGCCCTGCCTTTAATGCGGCCCGCACGCTTCACCGAATCGACGACGCCTTGCACCCATGTGCCCGCTGGAATCGCCATGCCACCCGACACGGCAATCGGGAAAGTCGTCTGCGCATAGACGGCGTCGCCGGGTTGCGCGTTCCTGGTGGACAAAGGTTGACGCAACTGAATCGGCAGGCGCGTACCGGCAGGGACAACCATCATGGGACCCGTCAATTCCGCAGCTTTGCCTTGCGGCAAGTCATCGCGCGATTTGAACTGGGCGTGGCAAAGGGCCGTGACGGCGAGCATCGCCAAAGTTTTAGGCAGAATCATTGTATGTGTGACGCGTCCCCTCGCAGAGAATGTTTCTGGAAATCGAACTCATCCAGAAGTTTGCCGGTGCGATCCCGCTCTTGAGCGGATTCGCGTTTCGACAGCAGCTTCCGAAGGTCGCGCATCGGTTCCCCCGGTTCTTCTTTCATCATCCAAGCGCCAGCGATCAGCGAATAGGCGTCGAACTTGAGTTTCTCTTCGGATCCGGGGACAGCCAACATGTCGAGCACCGGCTCGCGCAACAGTCGCCAGGCGCTGAAGTCTCCTGCGCGGAACAGCAGACCCGCGAGATGCAATTGCTGGCTGCGAGCGAGGCGTGGCAGGGCCGCGGTCGCAAGCGTCCGCCATGCGGGATCGTCGATCCGCCAGAGCGAACAGATGGCTGGATACGAAACGAGTATCTCTGGCGCGACGGCTGCATCGCGCAGCACTTCGAGCGTTCGTGGTGCAGGGTCTCGCAGGTAACCTAACGAAAACAACGCGGACATCGATCCGGGTCCGCGCTCCTCCACGATCTTCACCAAAACGGGTTCGTCGCGCGGGTTGGTGCGGCGGATCGCCGGGATCCGGTCTTTGCTGTCGTCCAGTTGGATGTTGATATCGGCCTGCGCAACGAGAGCCGAGATCAATAAGAGCGCGGTCACTCCGACCTCATGATATCGAGGGAGCCGAATCGTCCCAGCATAGAATTTCGGCGCCGCGCCTCGGGCGATCGCCAGTCCGACTGGTCGTCAAGCATGGCGAGCATTTCGAGGTGAGTCGCACAATCCTGCCACTGCGGACCAATCCGGATTCGGGGGAGTAACGCCATAGCCGTATTATTCCAAATGCGAGCGACGATCGTGCGCTACACTGGCGCTGATATGCGAAGCCTCCTTTCGATCTTCCTGCTTGCCGCCTGCGCGGTGCCCGCCATCACACCCGAAGAACGCAAACAGCTTCTGGCGCGCATGGATGGCAACGCCGAACACTTCGGAGCCATCTCACGCAAGATCTGGGAATTCGCCGAGGTCGGGTATAAAGAACACCAAAGCTCCGCCCTGCTGCGCGACGAACTGCAAAAGAACGGCTTCACGATTGTCGGCAACATCGGCGGCATCCCGACGGCCTTCACCGCCACTTGGGGATCCGGCAAACCAGTGATCGCAATCCTCGGCGAATTCGACGCCCTTCCAGGACTCTCGCAGGACAGCTCGCCTGAGCGTAAGGCGATCAAAAACGGAGCACCCGGCCACGGTTGCGGACACAATCTCTTCGGAACCGGATCCGCCATGGCAGCCATCGAAGCCAAGACGTATCTCGAAACCAACAAACTGCCGGGCACGATTCGCTTCTACGGTACGCCGGCGGAAGAAGGCGGCGGAGGCAAGATTCATATGGCCCGCGCGGGAGCGTTCGCAGGCGTTGACATCGCTTTGCACTGGCATCCCGGAACCGCCAACCGCGTCACCGTTGGCGGCGCGCTTGCCAATATCAATGCCAAGTTCCGTTTCTATGGAAAAGCGTCCCACGCGGCGGCGGCCCCCGAAAAAGGCCGGTCGTCACTCGATGCCCTCTTGCTCATGGCCCATGCCGTCGACATGCTGCGCGAACATGTCCCGCAAGAGACCCGCATTCACTACATCGTCACCAACGGAGGAGCCGCCCCGAACGTCGTACCCGACTTTGCGGAGGGCTACTTTTACGCGCGGCATCCGGACATGGGTGCGCTCGACGGCATCTGGGATCGCCTGGTGAAATGCGCACAAGCCGGAGCACTGGCAACGGATACGCGCATGGAGATGGAAATCGTCAATGCGGTTTACAACATTCTTCCCAATGAATCGCTCTCTTCGGTGGTGGATCGACAATTGCAGATGGTGGGCGGCGTGAAGTATTCAGGCGAAGAACAGAAGTTCGCCGAGGAGCTCGCCAAAACATTTCCGCCGGATTTTTCGTTGGCCGCCGGCAGCCAGCAACAGGTGCTGCCTATGCTCGTCGCTCACGGAAGTGGCGGCTCAACCGACGTCGGCGATATCAGTTGGATCGTACCGACAGCCGGCTTCAATGCCGCGACCGCCGTCCCCGGGACACCCGGACATAGCTGGCAAAACGTCGCCTGCGCGGGTTCGAGTATCGGACGCAAGGGCATGATGGTGGCAGCCAAGACGCTCGCGTTGGCGACGATTGAGTTGCTGCAGAATCCGAAAGCTGTGCAAGACGCCAAGACGGATTTCGAACGCGCCAAGGGCAGCCGCGCCTATGAGTCGCGCGTGCCAGCCGGGCAAAAAGCCCCGCTCAATTATCGCGATAACATACGCGCAATCGAATAGGCGACACTTGGAATCCAAGTGTGGCAGAATGACCGCATATGAAATTGTTGCTGCCGTTATTTGCTTTGATTCCCCTTTTCGCTCAGGATCGTGAACTTTCTGAACTCATGAAGACGCTCGCGCCAAAACTGGTGGACCGCCCCGCGGGTCCGGTCGCCGTCTTTAAACTCGGTGGAGGCAGCGGCACAACCTCCACGCTGGGCGCATATCTTGCCGATCAGGTTGGCGCGCAATTGCTGTCTTCGTCGAAACGCGCAGTAATCACGCGGGATCAGACCGCTGAACTCGGACCTCCCAGCCAATCCCGGATGGCGGATCTTGTTCAAAAGTTCAACGCTGCCGTGGCCGTGACAGGCAACTAAACGGTGCAGCAGAACGAGATCTCGGTGACGGTATTCTTTCGCGATCCTTCCACTTTCATCGCTTTCGCGGGCGATACAGTGAAATTGCCGCGCAATGCCTCGATCGATGCCATGCTCGGCGACGCCGAAGCGGAATCCTCAGCACCGCGCGCCGGCCCCACGTCGATCTCCTCACGCCGCCAACCACACGGTCGCGTCAGGGACGACGATGAGGAGCGAAGCCCGGTCTTCCGCCCCGGTTCGCAACGCCGCGCGGCGATCGACAACGACGGCGATCCCAAAGCTGTGCCGGTTCCCACGTTAGCCAGCGGAACGGAGTTGGCGGGGCGTTTGATTGAACCGATCTATTCGGATTATGCCCGCCAAGGTCAGCGCTTTCGCGCGTCGCTCGATCAGGACCTCGTGCAAGACGGAAAGGTAATCGCCACGCAGCGCGCCGCATCCGATCCACAGAAGGCGCGGATATTCTGGTTTCGAGCGTCCCGATTTATCAGGATGCCAAGGTAACGGGTAAAGGCCGCGCGAGAAGCGGGCTGAAGTGGGGTGCCATAGGCGGCGCGATCGGTGCGGTTGCCGGGGGAGCTCCCGGTGCCGTAATCGGCGCAGGTGCAGGCGGAGCCGCCGGATCGACGGTGGACGGCGGACAAAAATTGTAACCCTTGCATCCGAGACCAAGCTCTCATTCCGAGTGGAGTAGGGTTCCTTTCCAGTAAACACGCGCAAAACGGAACCCGCCGCGGGTTTATTTGTGCTTATGGTGGACCGCTTGCCGGTTCCTTTGCGCTCAGACAATTCGCCGACCTGACCAACGTTCCGCAGATGCTCACCCGGGTTCTTCGGTGCCTTCGCCGAACGAAAACTAGCTCTCCACAACTTGCTGAAATTTATTTCTGCCTTATTTTCTTGCACTTAGCGAAGCTCGTTCACCGGAAAAAACAGCCCCACCCGCCACACTCGCGCACATAGGAGACTCCTTGTGAGCAACTTACAAATCGATCGCAAAACCTACCGGCTGACACTCGAACAGTACATGCCGGAACCCCAGAAGAAGGACCTCATCGTCCTCCATTACACGGCCGGCGCGTCCGCCGCCGGTGCCTTTGCCTCTTGGACCACGCCGGTCAAAGGCAAGCAGCAGAAAGTTGCCACTGCCTATGTGGTCGACCTCGATGGAACGATCCACGAAATGTTCCCGCCAACCGCTTGGGCCTACCATCTCGGTATGGGCGCGGCTGAAAACCCCCAATGGATCCACGACCGCCGGTCTATCGGAATCGAGATCGTCAACCCGGGTCCCCTCCGCCTCGACAAATCCGATCCCAAGCGGCTCAACTGGTATCCCCTGAACTTCGGCGTACGCTGGTGCGGCCTCGACGAAAAGTTGAAGTATGTCAAGACCCCCTGCAATGGCTTTGACTACTGGGCGAGCTTTCAGGACGATCAAGCGGCAGTCGTGCGCGACCTCGTCGCCGATCTCTGCACGCGCTTCAACATTGCCACCGCCACTCCGCCGCCCGCCAAGCGCGACAAATATGACCCAAAGTATTTCGGATCGTTCAAGGGCATCGCTTCGCATCGGAACTTTCGCGCCGACAAGAGCGACATCGGTCCCGCATGGGATTGGAAGATGCTCGATCTCGTTCTAAAGCCGCGGTGAGTGTAATCAAACCCAGCGTGCAAGCCACTGCCAGGCTTCGGCCTGCATCGCGGCATTGAACTCGTGAGGCGCATCGGGATAAAGCGAGCACTGAATGCGCTCGGGCATCCCCGCCTTGCCATAGCAGGCCTTCAACTTCTGGTAGGAGGCCTGCACCCCCGCTGGTTCAAACAGCCGGTCTTTGCCACCGTTGATCACGAGCAGCGCCGAAGGCATCGCCAGCGATGCGATATCCGGATAATCCAGATAGCGATACAAACCGGGGATCAGCTTCGTATGCCCGATCGTGTTCACGACCTTATCCTTCAATTGCGTGGGAAACGAAGTCATCCAGCAGCCAAGAACACCGGCCTTCACCCGCGCATCCGCCGCCGTCAAATAGCACGCGCGCAAACCGCCCACGGATAGACCAACGCAGCCAATCCGCTTCGCGTCCACATCCGGGCGCGTCACCAGATAGTCCACGGTTCGGATGTCATCCCACAACAGGATCCCCGCCCAAGTCGCTCCCGCCGTCATGATGGTGCGGCCCATCAACTGCTCGTTGGCACTCGATCTTTGATTGAATTGATTGATCCGCGCCTCAGTCAAGGACGAGGGACGCTCACGCCAATCCTCGGCATCGCCCGCCACCAGCATCCGCCGGTCGCCCCAATAGTGCATGTCGATCACGATCGTGACATAGCCGGCCCGCGCCAGATCTTCCGCAATATTGCGCCCCGCATAGTAGGTTGCCTTGAACTTCGCCAGCACCGGATGCTCGCCTTCCACCTGCACGAGCTTCTCTTTGCCCCACAGGTAAAAACCGCCATGATCGTGCAACGCGACGATGGCGGGATATCGCTTACCTGACGGCCCAGAAGGACTCAAAACAAACGCGGGCACGCGCAAGGCCGGCGTCGTCGAAAACACGATCCGTTCCAGCGTGAATCCATCGCGCCGCTGTGTGGAAAGCACCTCAGCCCGTGCGTCCACCTTCGCCGGCGAATAGTGCAGCAGTTCAAGATACTTCGCACGAGCTTCGGACTTCCATTTGTCGAGTTTGGTGAACCGCGGCTCAAGCCATGACAGCGATGGGTTCGAGACCGCCAGACTCTCAATGAACGAGATGTGATTGCCGACATCCTGACCACGCAGAGACGACGCGAGGCCAAAGGCGGAAATGAAATCCCGTCGAGTCATTTACTGATTGCCGAGCAGATCCATCTGTCCCAGCAATTTCTCGATGCGATTGCGGACATGCTTCCGCTCGCCCTTCATCTGATCGAGCTCAGCCTTGTACCTCTCCGCCTCCCCGTCCGCATGCTTGGACTTCGAAAGGTTCGCCAAAGCCGCCTCCTTTTCCGTGGTGACGGATTCCAGCTTTTTCTGCAAATCGGCATTCTGATCGCGCAGGGTTCTCACCAACTGCACAGCGCGCGTGATGCGTTCTTCCAGACTCGCCAGCGAGTCGGAATCTTCCGCTATGAACAACTCCATTCCTGTAGTGTACTCGCACGCGGACAAGGGGCGAAGGCGCTTTTGGCCCTCGCTCTGTTTTGCCTACTGTTGGAGATGCGCTCAACGCGATAAACTCAACAACATGCGGTCTGTTCTCTTCTTTCTGCTTCTCTCTGGCCTTGCACACGCGGCCATCGTCAAGGACGTACGCGATGCCATCGCCGAAGAACAGTTCGCCAAAGGCGACTCGTTGATCGCGGCCTATCGCCTGACCAATGGCGTCACTTCCGAAATGCTCGAAGCCCTTAGTTGGCTCGGTCGCGGCGCGCTCAAACTGAAACAATATCCCAGGGCCGAAGCCTACGCGGAGCAAACCCACGAACTCGTTCTGGCGCACTTGAAGAAACAGCCCCAGCTCGACGTGGACATTTACCTGCCCATTGCCCTCGGGGCCTCCATCGAAGTGCAAGCCCAAGTCATGGCCGCGCGAAACGAACGCGATCAGGCCGTGTTGTTCCTCCAGAAGGAACTCAAGACCTACCGCGCCACCTCCATCCGCCAGCGCCTGCAAAAGAACATCCATCTGCTGAGCCTCGAAGGAAAACCCGCCCCTGCATTGCAATTCCAGCAATACCTTGGACCCAAACCCACAACCATCGCCGCACTCAAAGGCAAGCCTGTCGTGCTCTTTTTCTGGGCCCACTGGTGCGGTGACTGCAAGTATCAAGGCCCGATCCTGGCGAAGCTGCGCGATGAATACAAAGGGCTGGCCGTCGTGGGACCTACCCGCCTCTACGGCTACGTCGCCGGAGGCCAGGACGCTCCGCCCGCCAAAGAGTTGAAGTACATCGATGAAGTCCGCAAACGCCACTATTCGATGTTGCTCGACATGCCCGCGCCGCTCGATCTCGAAACCTTTCTTAACTATGGATCGTCAACCACTCCCACGCTCGTTGTCATCGACAAAACAGGCATCGTGCGGAGCTACCATCCCGGTGTAATGACAGAAGCGGAACTACGCATGGTTCTCGACAAGGTGGCCCGATGATCGCCTTCGCCCTTCTCCTCACTGCGGTGGACTTTCAAAAAGAGGTCAAACCCATCCTCTCGAATGCCTGCTTCTCGTGCCACGGTTTCGATGCGAAATCGCGCATGGCGGGCTTGCGTCTCGACAACAAAGAGGGCGCGTTTTCAATACGCAAAAGCGGCGCCGTGATTGTGCCCGGTAAGCCGGATGCAAGCCTGCTGTTGCAGCGGGTGCTGCATACCGATCCCGCACGGCAAATGCCGCCGTCGTATTCGCACAAGAGCCTCACCGCCGCTCAAAAAGATACTCTCCGCCGCTGGATCGCGGAAGGCGCGCCGTGGAAGGAACACTGGTCGTTCCGCGCGCCGGAGCGCCCGGCATTGCCTGTCGGCGCGGCGGCAAATCCAATCGATCGCTTCATCGTCGCCAAACTCGCGGCCAGCGGACTCGCGCTCAACGCAGATGCCGATCGGCGCACGCTGGCCCGCCGCGCGACGCTCGATTTGACGGGACTTCCGCCCACGCCCGCTGACGTCGACGCATTCGTCAACGACGCCTCTCCGGAAGCCTACGCCAACCTCCTCGACCGCCTCTTCGCCTCACCGCACTACGGCGAACATCGCGCGCGCTACTGGCTGGACGCAGCGCGATACGCGGATACCCACGGCATCCATAACGACAACTATCGCGAGATGTGGCCCTATCGCGATTGGGTGATTCAAGCATTCAACAAGAACATGCCGTTCGATCGGTTCACTCTGGAACAAATCGCCGGTGACCTGATGCCCAATCGCACCATCGATCAACAGATCGCTTCGGGATTCCATCGCTGCAACGCGACAACGGCCGAGGGCGGATCCATCGACGACGAAGTGCTCGCCATGTACGCCAAAGATCGCGCCGACACCACAGGTGCCGTGTTTCTCGGACTCACTATCGGCTGCGCCACATGCCACGATCACAAGTTCGATCCCATCACGCAAAAAGATTTCTACGCCATGACAGCGTTCTTTCGCAACACCACGCAGGCCGCGATGGACGGCAACATCGCGCAGACGCCGCCGGTGATTCATGTCCCAAGCAGCCAGCGGGATCGCGAGTTTTCACTCACGTTTCTGGAAAAACGTAAGCAGTTGGCTGCACAAATCGATTCCATGCGCGCGCAGGCGAAAGCGTATCCTCCGCTCACCACAGAACTGAAGCTCGATGAGGTTGAAACATTCTCCGGCCAAGGCGGCGCATTCTCCATTGCCGGACGCTTCACCATGCCTCTGGATGCGGAAAAAAAGAACATCCGCGTCTTTGCCAAGTCTGATAAGAAAGACCGCAATCGTGGCTGGCGCGTGGATGTCGAAAGCGGCGTTGCGATCGTGCGACTGAACGGCGATCGCGATCAGGAAGCCACAGTCCGCGCTCCCGAAGCCACAAGGTTCACCGCAGGATCCACGCATCACATCGCGATCTCGCACGATGGCGCAGGTGACGGTGGCGGCTTGACGCTCTTCGTCGATGGACGCGCCGGCCAATTCGGCAACGTCTACCGTAGCGCCAAGGGATCCACTACCAACGACGTTCCACTGGAAATCGGCGAAAACGTCAGAGGCGTGAAGTTCTTCGATCGCATGTTGCTCGAGGACGAATCCCGGTGGCTGGCAAGCTCCGCTGAGAATCCCGACGATTTAGAAGCACTGCGTTTGTATGAACTGATTCGCGGCGACGCTTTGTATCGGCGCACCGCCCGCGATTTCGCAGCGATGGACGCGGAGATGCTCCGCATCCGCCGCCAAAGCCCTGTCACGCACGTCATGCAAGAGAAAGCGGACACGATGCCCATGGCGCGCATCCTGCATCGCGGTGCCTACGATCAGCCGCGCGATCAAGTGGAACCCGCAGTTCCCGGCATGTTGCCGCCCATCCCGGCAGGCGCTCCCAAAAATCGCATGGGGCTCGCCCGGTGGCTCATCGCGCCCGAGAACCCGCTCATGTCGCGCGTGACCGTAAACCGTTTCTGGCAGGAATTGTTTGGAACCGGACTGGTCAAGACTCCAGATGATTTTGGATCGCAAGGCGAAGCGCCCTCTCATCCCGAACTGCTCGATTGGCTCGCGGTCGAGTTCCGCGAATCCGGCTGGAATGTGCAGAAGCTGCTGCGCCTGATGCTCACGTCGAAGGCTTACCGCCAAGCCTCTGTGGCAACTGCTTTGAAACTGCAGAAAGATCCGGAAAACCGCCTCATTTCCAGAGGCCCCCGTTTCCGCATGGATGCCGAAATGGTGCGCGACTATGCGCTCGCCTCAAGCGGCTTGCTGGTTCCTACCATCGGTGGACCCAGCGTCAAACCGTACCAGCCAGAAGGCGTTTGGGAAGAAGTCGCCATGACCAGTTCGGACACGCGCATCTACAAGCGAGACACCGGCGACAAGCTTTATCGACGCAGTCTGTATACGTTTTGGAAGCGATCCGCTCCGCCGCCAGCGATGGACGCGTTCAATGCCCCGACGCGCGAACAGTGCACCGTGCGCCGCGAGCGAACCAACACGCCGCTGCAGGCGTTGGTGACGATGAACGATACCCAGTTTGTGGAAGCCGCGAGAATGCTCGCCGAACGGTCGCTCGCCAAAGCGGATCCACTCAAAGAAATCGCCGCCAGTGTGTTGACCCGTCCGTTGACCGCGCAAGAGCGTACGATTCTCGACCGCGCGTTGAAGACCTACCGCGAGCGCTACAAAGCCAAGCCCGCCGCTGCGCGCCAGTTGATCGAAAAGTCCGGCGACAAAAAGGCGGATCCATCGCTGGATGCCATCGAACTCGCATCTTATACGATGGTCGCGAATCTGGTCTTGAATCTCGACGAGACGTTGGTGAAATAGCTATTTGCAGGGCACTGGCTTGAACGGAAAGTCCCGATGCCGCTCTTTGCCGTTGACCACACCGTCGATTCGCGCGGTCATGCCTCCGTCGGCGGTCTTGCGATAAATAATCCGCTGCGGAAAGTCATGCGTGGGATTCTCAAAAATCACTTCTGTCTCGCTCTGCGTGACGAGCCGGAACGGAGTCTCGCCCTTGGTGCCGACAAGGCCGGTGTAGACGACATCGTTGCCTTTGCGATCGATCCGCAAGAATTCGTTGGCAACGGCTTTGCCTCCGCGGATCGTGCGATTGATGCCCAGCATCATGCCTCCGGCGGGCTTCATCCATTGTTCTTCGATCTTGACGCCACGAGGCGTTTCGAGCGCATGGCATCCAGCCATCCAATCGAGCTTGTCGATGTCTGCGGCGAGTAACAGAAGTAAGAGCATCTCTAAGAGTGTCTTCCATCCGAAGCGGCGGTTTCTTGTATGTTTCGGACATTCTGCGTAAAGAAATCCGAAAACGCATGCGGTTCTCGCAGATACTGCGATGGACTCTGCCCCGTAAACTCGCGGAACTCGCGCGTGAAATGCGGCTGGTCGAAGTACCCTGCCTCCAGCGCGACCGCTGCGAGATCGCGCTTCCCCACTTGGGTCATCGCAAACTGCAGGCGCTGGATTCGTTGCAGTCTCTTGGGCGACAGCCCGACCAGATCCTGAAAACGGCGGCGCTGCTGCCGGTCGCTTCGTTCCAAAACCAAATCTCGACGAGGCTGCAATCGCTCAAGCAAAAACGACTCGATCCAGTTCGGATCTTCGAGCAGGCGTCGACTCGCCGAGGGCCCCCACAGTTCTTCGCAAGTCACCATCCGCCCCGTCAGTTCATTCTGCGGGATGCGAGTGAATGCCGACAAACCTGCGGGATGAAATCGTACGCCCATCACCTCGACGCGTCCCGTCGGTTGGATCACAATTGCGCGTTCCATCTGCCCGACCGCGAAAGCCAGCGGTTGCATCTCAGCCCGCCCATCGTCGAAATAGCGCAGGAAACGGTCGCCGAGATGGAAAATCACCTCAGAACATCCGTCGGGAATAATGATTTGGGGATTGCCTGGAACCGGACACGATAACATCCAGTAGCAGCGTACGTAGGGCGCAAGCTGAGAACAGGGAACAGTCTCGCGATACCGCATAAGAAAAGGCGAAGGCTCGCCGAACTCCAAGCGCATACCGCGCTCGAAGCAAAACGAGCCTTTATTTTGCTTTCTTCTGTTTCTGCTGACCGACGCGGACCTTGTTCTGGCTGGCTTTGGCATCGCGCCAAGCCTTCCAGTCAAAACGCCCGGAGGCGTCCTTAAGATAAGCGTCGACGTCGGCAGTTTTCGGAATCACAGCCATCAACGAGGCGACTTCGCCTGCTGGGCTGGTGATCCGGTAACGCTTGACGTTCGGAATTGCCATGTGTTTAGGTTAGCACGGCGCTTTGCTTTTGCGGATGCCTTGGCACCCGCATCGATCCACTTGCGGACAATCGCCAGTTCCTCCGGCGTGAGTCTTTCCAACGACAGCGGCATCGCCGGGCTGATCTCGCCAGTCAGCGACTGATACAGGCGACTTTCCGCGGACTTCCCCGGAACCACCACCGCGCCATGCGTCGCCCCGCGCATCACGGCCTCATAGCTGTCGCATTCGAACGACCCCATCGTGATCCCCGTCGCATGGCATCCAAAGCAGTATTTCTCAAAGACCGGCAGCACGTCTTCGTTAAAATCAGGCTCAGCCATCGCGAGTAGCAGGATCAGCAGCAATCCACAGTCTAACGCGATACTCTAGACGCAATATGGACGATCTTCGACACGGCGTGATGACGTTTCAGCGTTACGTCTATCCCCATCACAAGACGCTTTTTCGTCGGCTCGCATTGGGACAAACTCCCAAGGCGCTTTTCATCACCTGCGCCGATTCGCGCGTGGATCCGATTCTGATCACGCATTCGCAGCCAGGCCAGTTGTTTGTCGATCGCAATCCGGGCAACTTTATTCCGCCCTTTCACGGCGAAAACGCGAGCGAGGCCGCCGGCATCGAGTATGCGCTGGAGGCTCTCAAGATCCCCAACATCGTAGTCTGCGGGCATACCGATTGCGGCGCGATGAAGGCCGTGCTGCATCCTGAGAAGGCTATGGGATTGAAATCCGTTGCCAATTGGCTGACCAACGGTGTCGCGGCCCGCGAGCGGGTGTTTGCCAGGAAACTTCCCAAAGAGCAACAATTACAGTCTCTCACCGAACACAACGTCGTCGTGCAGTTGGAGAATCTACTGACATATCCGGTCGTAGCGGCCAAGTTGAAGGCGGGCAAACTGAAGATGGCCGGCTGGGTTTATGACATCGAGCACGGCAAGGTGCTCGAATACGATCCGGGTTCCAAAAGCTTCTCCGTGATGAGAGTTTGAGGCCGTCGGGAGTTCACGGATTCTGGCGGCGATGTTCCTGACGTTGCGGTGTGAGACACAAAGGGCTGCGAACGCACGTCGGGTAAACTAAAAGAGACCCCTTCATGCGCGCCGTCATCACCGAATGCGACATACCCCACGCAGGCGATCTCAAGATCGCTCGCGGAGCTATTGTCACACCCTCGGCTCGCGATCTGGCTCGCGAACGCGGCGTCCGTCTCATCGAAGTCGCCCAGGACCAGCTCGATATCGCTGCGCCCAACAAGTCCATCGCAATCGGTGCCGATCATGGCGGCTTCGCGATGAAAGAGTTACTGAAGCCTTTGCTCGTGGAACTCGGTCTCGCTGCGCTTGACATGGGGGTTCTTGAGGCCGTGCCTGCCGATTATCCGGACATCGCGCACAAGGTCGCCCTGGCTGTAAAAGACGGCAAAGCGACACGCGGCGTCATCATCGACGGAGCCGGGATTGGATCCGCGATGGCCGCCAATAAAGTGCCGGGAATCCGCGCGGCCCTATGCTACGATAAGGCTTCGGCGCGCAACAGCCGCGAGCACAACGATGCCAACGTGCTCACGCTGGGAGGCAGGCTGTTGACGCAATCCCAAGCGGAAGAAGTGCTGCGAATCTGGCTCGCCACTCCCTTCGGCGGCGGGCGGCACCAAAACCGCATCGATAAAATAACCGCAGTTGAAAAAACATATCTGAAGTGACCGAAGCCGAACTCGATCAACTCGTTGCGCAAATCGGTGAGGAACTGCTCATCCGTATGCCTGCTCGCGGACCCAAAAAAGAAGGTGCCGGAATTCCGCACGAAGTGTGCTCGGGATGCACGCAGCGTTGTGTGCAGACCTGCGCAAAGAAGGCCCAGGAAATCATTGCCGCCGGTGCGGATCGCATTTCCGCGAGCGACAAGCTCACCAAGGTCGACAGCGCGATCGCCTCGCTGATTGACCATACATTGCTTCGTGCCGACGCGACCGCAGGCGATATCAAACGAGTCTGCGCGGAGGCTCGGCAGTTCAGCTTTGCGAGCGTTTGCGTGAATCCGTATTGGGTTCCGCTGCTTGCGATGGAACTTGCGAATACGCCCGTGAAAGTCTGCACCGTTGTGGGATTTCCGCTGGGTGCCACCAGCACCGACGCCAAGGTTGGCGAGACCGAGAAAGCCATCGCTGCCGGAGCGCAAGAGATCGACATGGTGATCAACATTGGCGAACTGAAGGGTGGAAATCACGAAGCGGTAAAGAACGACATCAAGGCCGTTGTCGAGGCGGCGCACGCGCGCAAGGCCATCGTCAAAGTGATTCTCGAAACTTCGCTTCTCAACGACAACGAAAAGGCCATCGCCTGCACGCTCAGCAAGCTCGCAGGTGCGGACTTCGTGAAAACATCCACGGGCTTTTCCACCGGCGGCGCAACCACAGCGGACATTGCAATGATGCGCTCGATCGTGGGTCCTGACATGGGCGTGAAAGCATCGGGAGGCATCCGCAGCCTCGACGATGTCAAGAAAATGGAGGCGGCTGGCGCAACCAGGATCGGTGCCAGCGCGAGTGTGAAAATCATGGAGGCGGCGGCAGGCAGGCAAGTGGCGGCCACACCGGGCACCGGTTACTGATGCCCGCGCCCAAGGATCCGACGGCCGTCGTCAAGAAGCCGAATACTTCGAAGAAACCCCGGTTTCAAGAACGCGCCGAGTTGCTCGACTTTCTGCTCGAAGTCGCCAACGCCACCGCCGAAACCATCGATCTCGATCAGCTCTTAGGCAATGTCGCCTCGATTGTCCGCGAGGTGATTCCTGCGGATTTGCTGGCGATTTTGCTCTATACCGAGAAGCAGCACGCATTGAAGATCCGCTTCTCAATCGGACATCGCGACGAGGTAGTGAAAAACACGCTCATTCGGATGGGCGAAGGGATCACGGGTGCCGCGGCTGCCACCCGCTTGCCAATTTCAGTGGATGACGTCCGCAAAGATCCGCGTTATCTCAACGCGCTCGATGCCGTTCGCAGCGAACTCGCCGTGCCGATGATCGCGCGCGGCAAGCTGGTGGGCGTGATCGATCTGGAATCGACCAAGTTGAAAGCCTACAGCGAGCAGGATCGATCCCTGCTGCGCCTCATCGCTTCGCGCGTCGCCTCGTCGATTGAGAATGCGCGTCTCTACCGCCGCGTAGAACGTCAAAACCGGACGCTCAAGATCCTGACGCACCTTTCGCAGGAATTTAGCTCGATTCTCGATCTCGATGAGTTGCTGCGCAAGATCACGCTGACCTTAAAGGCGCTCATCAACTTCGATGCGCTGAGTATCTTTCTGGTGGATAACGAACGCAGCGTCCTAAGGGTGCGATTCAGTCAGCGCTATGACCAACGCGTAGAAATCGACAACATCCCGCTGGGCAAGGGCATCAGTGGTGCGGCAGCGAAATCGCGAGAAGTGATTCGCGTCAAAGACACTGCGCAAGATCCGCGCTACATCTCGTCTCACGCGGATATCCGCTCTGAGATCGCGGTTCCGTTGGTGGTGCAAGATCGCGTAATCGGTGTGCTCGATCTCGAGAGCGATCGCATCAATCACTTCACCGAAGATCACGCGCGTATGTTGGCGTTGCTCGCCTCACAGATCGCGAGTTCGGTCGAAAACGCTCGTCTTTACGAGGAATTACAGCGCCGCGAACAGACACTCGAAGACGACATGAAGGCGGCGCGGAAGCTGCAGCGGATTCTGCTGCCGCGGCGTGCGCCGGAAATCCGCGGGCTGGAAATCTACGTCAAAGGCCGCGCGGCTCGCGAAATTACGGGCGATGTCTACGACTTCTTCGAGCACGGCGATTCGTTTGCGGTGCTTGCCTGCGGTGACGTGAGCGGAAAAGGCGCGGCTGCCGCCCTGTATGGCGCCCTCACCAGCGGCTTGTTGCGGACGCTGGCACCGCGGCGCAAGAGTCCCGCGGCGTTGATGAAGGCTGTGAACGAAGCTCTGATGGAACGCAAGGTCGACGCGCAGTACGTAACCCTGTTGCTGCTGTTGTGGGATGAACCCAACATGCGCTTCACGATCGCCAACGCCGGAGCGATTCCGCCCATGATTTGCCGCAATGGCGACATCATTCAGCCTAACGTCGAAGGCGTTCCGGTCGGCTTGTTGGAAGATCGCGAGTACGACGAAGTCAGCTTCGAGGCGCAGCCCGGCGACGTCATGTTGCTCTATTCGGACGGCATCCAGGATCAGCACGGCCCTCACGAAGAAGAGTATGGCCGGACGCAACTCGCCAAGGCGTTCAAGCTGCTTTATAAGGAATCCGCACGTAAAATCGCCGAGGGCATCTTCGCCGACCTCGACAAATACATGGGCTACGAGGCTGTGTTCGACGACCAGACCATTATCGCGATCCGGATCCTGGACGACTCGGGACTATAACGAAATGAGCTTTCACTATCGAAACGGCTCGCTGCACGGCGAGCAGGTCTCACTCGAAGAGATCGCCACAGAAGTGGGCACGCCCTGCTACGTCTATTCCGCCGAAGCAATCCTGTCACGCTTTCGCACCTACAACGTGGCTTTCGGGGATACGCCTCACACCGTCTGTTATGCCGTGAAAGCCAATAGCAACCTTGCGATCCTGCAGTTGCTGGCGCGCGAAGGCGCGGGCTTCGACATCGTTTCCGGCGGCGAGTTGTACCGCGTGTTGCAAGCCGGTGGAGATCCCGCAAAAGTCGTCTTCTCGGGCGTCGGCAAGACCCGCGAAGAGATCGAATATGCTCTGCAAAGTGGCATTTTCAGCTTCAATTCGGAATCCGAACCGGAACTCAGCTGGATCTCGGAAGCCGCGGTGAAGCTCGGCAAACAGGCACGCGTCGCCTTGCGCGTGAATCCCGATGTGAATGCATCCACGCACGAATACATTTCCACGGGTCTGAAGGAACACAAGTTCGGTATCGATATCGCTCTGTCGGAAGGCGTCTACCAACGCGCATCGAAGTTGCCGGGGCTGACGCTCGACAACGTGAGCTGCCACATCGGATCGCAAATCTTGAATCCGTCGTCTCTGCTTGAGGCGATTGACCGCGTGCTTTCATTGATCGAACGGCTGCGCGCACAAGGCCTCGCGATCACCCACGTCGACCTGGGTGGCGGACTCGGTGTCGCTTACAAGCCCGGCGACGAGACTCCGTCGATCGAAGATTATGTGGGACACATCGTTTCGAAGACCAAAGGCCGTGGACTCCATGTCGCCATTGAACCGGGCCGCTCACTGGTAGCCGAAGCCGGCGTTTTGCTGAGCCGCGTCCTGCTCGATAAAGAGAATGGCGGAAAGCTTTTTGTGATCGTCGATGCGGCGATGAACGATCTCATGCGACCATCGCTCTACAAGGCGCATCATGAGATTGAGACCGTTCGCGAACATGCCGAGGGCTCGCCCACTCGCAAGGCGGACATCGTGGGGCCAGTCTGCGAATCCGGTGATTTTCTTGCGAAAGATCGCGAATTGCCGGTGCTCGCGCCCGGCGATCTCGTTGCGATTCGCAACGCTGGCGCTTACGGATTCGTCATGGCATCCAACTACAACTCGCGCCCGCGCTCCGCCGAAGTCTTAATTGAAGGTGCCACCTGGCGTATCGCGCGGCAGCGTGAATCGTTGGCCGATCTTGTGAGAGGGGAGCAATTGCTGTAACGTGTCCCTACTGTCACTGTCATTGTTTGCCGCTGTCCTCACAGCCCAACAACTACCCAAGCCCATTCAGGACCTCGTCGATGGCGATCACTGGAAGCGCGCCCGCGCACTCGCCGTCGCGAACTTGAAGCAAAACCCCAGCGATCCGCAGGCGCTGCTCTCGATGTCGATCATTGAGGAAAGCTTCGGCGATATGGCAAAGGCTCGCAGCTATGCGGAGCAGGCGATCGCCAAAGCCCCGCGCGATGCTTACACGCACGCGCAACTGGCGCGCATCTGTGCGGAATCGGCTGAGACCGGGTCTGTCTTTCGCCAATTGAACAATGTGCGCATCATGAAGCGCGAACTCGAAGCCGCCTACAGGCTAGATCCCAATAATCTCGACGCGCTGTTAACGGACATGATGTTCACCTACACGGCACCCGCTGTCGTTGGTGGAAGCAAGGCCAAGGCGCATGCGATCGCAAAGCGCATCGGCCAGCATCATCCGGATTGGGAGAGCCTGGTGGAAGCCAAGCTCGCGCAGCACGATCTGCAGGAACCTGTGGCGATTCGGGCATTGACCCGAGCACCGCACAACTTCCGCGCACAGGTGAATCTCGGGCTGGTCTACTGCTGTCTTTCTCCGAATCCACGGCACGAAGAAGCGGCGCGCATCGCGAAACAGCTCATGCAGAAAGAGCCGACACGCGTGAGTGGATACGAGATTCTGGCGCGAGTGCAGGCCGCGCAGATGGCGATCAAAGAACTCGAATCGACGCTGGCGGAAGCGGTGCGCAACGTGCCGGAAGACTTGTCGCCATACTATTGGGCTGCGAAAGCGCTGATCCAGAACAAGCGGGAACACGAGCGGGCGGAAACATATCTCCGCCGGTATCTGAGCCAGGAACCGGAGGGCCGCGCGCCAACGGTTGCGGAAGCGATGGCATTGTTGAAACAACTCGGTCGCTGACGCGGCTCAGCAGGTGATTGCACGTCTCGATCGACCTGCCTGACATACTGGATCCATCATGATTGCAAGACGCCAATTGATTCTTGCCGCGGCAGCCACTGCCACGCTGTTTGCCAAAGCCTCTCAACCAAGGACGAAGGTGCGGTTCCACGTACCCAAGGGCGCTTGCGATTGCCACACGCATATCTTTGCCGATCCCGCTGTCTATCCCTTGGCGGCGCAGCGATCCTACACGCCGGAAACCGCCTCTCCACAGGAAATGCTGTTGCTGCACAAAACACTGGGAATCGATCGCGTCGTCATTGTGACACCCAGCGTGTATGGAACCGACAATCGTGCTTCGGCGTTCGGTCTAAAGATTCTTGGACCCAAACGCGCCCGAGGGATCGCAGTGATCGCGGCGGACACAGCCGAGCGCGAACTCCGAACGCTTGACCGCCAGGGCTTTCGTGGCATCCGGCTCAATTTCGCGACTGGCGCGGCGCCGGATGTGAACCTGATGCGAATCCGGCTGAAGCGCGCGATGGAACAAGTGAAGCCGCTAGACTGGCACTTGCAAATCTATACCAGCCTCGCCGCGATCACGGCGTTGGAAAACGAACTGGGTGCCTCTTCGATACCGGTCGTCCTCGATCATGTTTGCGGCGCAGTGCCAGCCGATGGCCCCCGCCAACGAGGCTTCGACGCTCTGCTGCGCCTCGTGAAAAAGGGACATGTGTATGTGAAGCTCACACATCGATTCCTGTCGACGGCGAAAGATCCAACCGAGGGCAGTTCGATTGTGAGAGCGCTGGTCGATGCTCGATCCGACCGCATGTTGTGGGGAACCGACTGGCCGCATCCCGATTCCTCACTGCGCCGCAAGCCACAGGAAGTTTCACCGCTCGAGTCCATAGACGATGGCTCGATGCTCAACCACTTCGGGTCGTTTCTTTCCGATACAAAAACATTGCGCCGGATCCTGGTCGAGAATCCGGCGCAGTTGTATCGTTTCTAGTCTAAACGTCTCGTCGGAAAGCTACATCCCGCCCGCATCGTCCGCACTCGGACCGTAAATCGACGGCACCTTGCTGCCCGTGAGCCGCAGATACACGCTCAGTTGTCCGCGATGGTGCACCAGATGGTTGAGGATCCACGTCCTCACCACCGCCACGCGCGGCATGGTCATCATAGTCTTGCCGTTCTTGAGCAAAGACCACTGGCCAAGCAGCAGCTCGTCCGATGCCTCCGCGAGCTCAACGCGCATCGCGCCGCTCGACTGGTCGAAGCGTTCCAACAACTCCTGCACCGACGACACCTCGGCCTTCGGCTTCCAGGGAACGCCGTTCGGCTCGACATCGAAGGCATCGCCGGTCAGCGTCTCGGCGCCCCAGTCACAGAGGTCGGCCAAGTGTGTGGCCAGTCCTCCCAAACTGAATGACTTCTCGTGCGGCCTCCAGGCGAGCTTGTACTCGGAGACCGCTTCCAGCGTGCGCCGTGTGATCACCACTTCGTGGTCGAACTCCGGCAGTAATGATTCTCGAATCACTCGGTGGTTCTTCTTTCTTTGAGAGAACCTCGTGGGACTATTGGACTAAAAGATTAGCACTCTCAGCGTCCCCGTTGCGCAATGTACTTGCCCAACCGACATTTTGCGTCCAGGACACTCGATCTTCAACGTACTGGAACCTCAGCCCTCAAGTGTTCAATTTGCAGGATACAGTCGTATCCCCGTCTAAGGGTCGTTCGTCCCATGCAACGGTATAGGTCACTATTTATCAATCACTTACAGGGATACTTAGGCTATCCCTCCACTGGCATATACCTCTAGTGCTATTCATCTTTGGTATTTCCGTCCCATCGGAATCGCAACGCAGTAGGTCAGAATCGCCTAGGACCGAATAGCAAAACATGAAACGTTTCAAACTAATTTGGATCGCTCTGGTGGCCTTTGCAATGGGCGCATCCGCACAAACCCCCGTCTCGGCGAATAAGATTGCCAACGATCTCGATCAAGCCCTGAGCCTGCTCGAGGACACAGACACCCAGCGCGCAGTAGTGCAGTTCGACCAACCACCCTCGAAATCGGATATCAGCAGCTTTGGTGGGACCCTAAAGCGCATCTATGGCCACGGCACGCACGTGGCCGGCATCATTGGCGGCAATTCACAATGCTCCGAATCGAACATGACCAAGCAGTTTCGCGGCATCGCTCCGGCGGTGAACATTATCGCGCTGCGTGCCCTAAACGCCCAGGGATCGGGAACGGACAGCGCTGTGATCGCCGCGATTGACCGCGCGATTGCGTTGAAAACCACCTACAACATCCGCGTGCTGAACCTCTCCATGGGACGCGGCGTCAAGGAAAGCTATACGCTCGATCCACTCTGCCAAGCCGTCGAACGCGCCTGGAACGCAGGCATTGTCGTGGTCGCGTCGGCCGGCAACATGGGCCGCTACGCGGCGACGAAGGGCTATGGCATGATCTCATCGCCAGGCAACGACCCATTCATTATCACCGTGGGCGCACTCAACGACAAGCTCACCACCGGCCGCGCCGATGACGTGATGGCGACGTTTAGTTCCAAAGGTCCGACGCTGGTCGATCACGTTGTGAAGCCCGACCTCGTCGCACCAGGCAATGGGATTGTGTCAGCGATGGCCATGGGCACGACGCTGACTTCGACTCTGCGGGCCAACGCCGTTGCGCGGTCCTATTACATCTCGAACGGACTCGGCAATTCCTCTTCTTACTTCAAACTGAGCGGCACCAGCATGGCGGCTCCCATGGTTTCGGGCGCGGCGGCGCTGCTGCTGCACAAGAATCCGAACATGACCCCGAATCAGGTGAAAGCGAGGCTCATGCGGACGGCGAGCAAGACGTTTCCGCGCAACTCTGTGAGCGTCATAAACGGAGTGACCTATACGACCTACTATGACGCCTTCACCGTTGGCGCGGGATACCTGGACATCAACTCCGCTTTGGCCAACAACGATCTCGTCACGACGTCGCTCCCGCTCTCTCCGCAAACGATCAAAGTCGCAGGAAAGCTAATCCTGAAGGTCCCCGTCTCGACGCTCTTTGGCAACGGACTGGTTTGGGGCGGCGGCCTTGTCTGGGGCGACGGTCTTATATGGGGCGACGCCGCGATCATGGCGGAATCGACCGATTCTTTGATCTGGGGGGAGAGACTTATCTGGGGCGAGAGTCTCATCTGGGGTGAAGCGACTAAAGGAAAGGGAGACAACTGACAAATTCTCACTTGGAGACCACGACGATGAATCAGACAGCAAAATTGTACATCAACGCGGTGTTGGGACTCGGATGCCTCGCAGCGGGAGCCTCGGCTCTGAACTTTAGCGTGGCGGAACCCGCACTCTTCGCTCTTCTAGCGACGCTTGCCATCATCGGAGGCACGCTCAAAATACGTGTGCCCGGTGTGGATGGCAACATCTCGCTCAGCTTTCTGCCGATGATACTTAGCGGAGTTTTAGTCTCGCTGCCCGAGACAATGCTGCTAGCCGTCGCCGCCACACTGGTGCAAGGCACCGTGGGCGTCAAAAAGCGTAAACCAGTTCAAATCGCTTTCAATTGCGCAGCACTTTCACTCTCGATCGGATTCGGATCCATTCTCGGCCAGACAGTCTCTGGACAAGGGGTTCCGCTCATCCAACTGGCGCTGGTGGGTGCAGGCTTCTATGTGGTCAACTCGATGGCGGTCATCACGGTGATCGGGTTGGTAGAAAACAAGCAATTCCTGTCGATATGGGATGAGTGCTTCCGGGTCTACCTGCCTTACTTCGCGGTCGGTTTGGCTTGCGCTTTGATCGCGTTCACCGGATCGACATCCGATCAGCGGCGTTCGCTGCTGTATCCAGGGCTCGCTGTGCTGCCGCTGATGATGCTGGCTCGGTATTACTTTAAGACGTTCGGCTCTGGCGCTAACCAGAGAACTTAATCGAACGTGCTTGGGTCAATCATGGGGGATTTGTCAGGACGCCTGCCCGGCGTTCTGGCAAGTCCCCCTTCTTGTTTTCTATCCTGAATGAGGATGCCTCAGCAAGTCGGCCGCGATATTCTCTTTCAGGCAGCTCCGCCTTACGATCACAAGATCGCCTACGGCTCCGATCCTTTTCAGTTTGGCTATCTGCGCTTGCCGAAGTCGAAAGGTCCTCATCCAGTGGCGATCGTGATCCACGGCGGATTCTGGCGCGCCGCCTTCGATCTCGAACATTCCGGACATATGTGCGCCGCACTCACCCGGGCCGGCCTCGCGACTTGGAGTCTCGAATACCGTCGCATCGGAAATGCAGGCGGTGCCTGGCCCGGCACTTGTGACGACATCCTCCAAGGCGCACTGCATGTATGGAGTTTTGCGGATCGGTATGGGCTCGACGCCTCGCGAATGGTGGCCATCGGACATTCGGCTGGCGGACATCTGGCCTTGTGGCTCTCCGCGCAGAAAAAGCCCCGATTGCGTGGCGTGGTCTCGCTTGCCGGAGTCGCCGACCTGCGTCGGGCTTATGAATTGCAGTTGAGCAACAACGTGGTTCGCGAGTTTATGGGAGGTGTCTCCCCGGACGAGGCCCCTGCCGAATACCGCAGAGCTTCGCCGATTGAAATGTTGCCGCTGGGTGTCCCTGTGCGGCTGATTCATGGGGATGCCGATGACATCGTTCCCATCGAAATTTCAAAGCGTTACGAAGCCGCTGCTCACAAAGCCGGTGAGCGATCGACAAAGCTGGTGACGCTTCCGGGCGCGAATCACTTTCCTGCAATTACCCCGCAAAGCGTCGAATGGCCGGTGGTGGAACGAGCCGTCCTGGACCTGCTCTAACTACTAGGCGGCGTCGAGAGATCGATCGATCCGTCGAGAGCGGATGCTTGCAAGTCGCCGCGCTGCAGGGCAGTCTTCAAGCAGGACGTTCCGTTCCATTAGAATAAAGCGGTGTCCTCGCAACAGGTCTCCAAAATCCTCCGCCGTACGCACCTCTACCTCGCGCTCTTCCTTATCCCGTGGATCCTGATTTACGCAATCTCCACCCTTGCAATGAATCACAAATCGCGCACAAGCAAGCCTCCACTTTGGGAACTCGCCAGCCGCACCCCCTACGAAGGCGTGTTCCCAGACAATGCCACTCACCACACGATCGCAAGGCAGATCCTCACCAGCCTAGACCTCGACGGCGCGCATCAGGCATCGCAATCGAAAGATGGTGCCGTTGTCATCCAACGCTTCGCCCCCATTCAGCCGATACGCCTCACCTTTCAGCCCGCCACCCGGGAACTCACCATCGAACGCCAAGCCGCTTCTGCCACTGCGTTTCTCGAACGGATGCACCGCCGTCGCGGATTCCAGCACCCCTACCTGCTCGAAGACACCTGGGCCTTTTCCGTGGACCTCTTCATCTTCGGCGTCCTGTTCTGGTCGCTTTCAGGCCTCTGGCTCTGGTGGGAACTCAAGGTCACTCGCGTCCTCGGCGCTCTCGCTTTGGCTAGCGGCGTGGCACTGTTCGCGTTCTTTCTGGCGGTGCTCTAGTGAAATTCACACACCTCAACCGCCGTATCCACTTGTATCTCGCCCTGTTTCTGCTGCCTTGGTTCGTGCTCTACGGCGTGAGTTCCATCCCCTTCAGCCATGGAACCTACTTCGAGGAACTCGACAAAGCCAAGAAGATCCCGCTCTGGAAAACCATCGCCGAAAAGTCAAACTATGAGATGCCGCCACAGGATGATCTCAAGGCCTTTGCGGAACGTATCGTGCGCGATCTAGGGCTCCCACTCAGCTCTTCCTTTGGCGCATACCGGCAGAGCCCCACGCAGATCAACGTCTACGTCTACAGCTTCTGGAAGTCCTCGCAGGTGAAGTGCTTTCTCGACGAGAAACGCATCCTCATCGAAGACCGGCGCTTTCGTTGGGATCACTTTCTGACGGGAATACATGCCAAGGGCGGCTTCGAACAAGGCGGAGTCCACGACCTATGGGCCTGGCTCATCGATCTCGTCTGCTTCGGAATGCTGCTATGGATCGTCACAGGACTGATCATGTGGTGGTATCTGCCTCAAACACGCAACTGGGGCGGGCTCGCGTTTGCCGCCGGAATCCTGTCGTTTGCGTTGTTCTTGTGGAAGCTGTAAAGAATCGGGCCGGAACCGCGGCTGAGGCTGCGCGGTGTTCGGCCTTGGTTGGCATATTGCCGGAGAAGTCCTGCAAGGATAGAAGGGACCTGACCGAGGTCAGAATGGCTACAAAACGGTCTCCACCCCGTTGCGACCATTCTGGTACCCATTTACTGCCGCACCGGGCGCCACCTTCATTCCTTGGAAGACACGGTGTGAAGAGCAATCGAGGGTCCAAATATCTCACTTGAAACTACAGATCCTGGATCCGCAGCGATGTCTCATCCGTGAGACTCGCCTCAGCCCTGCAACAACCAGTTGGTAAACTCACCTTCGCCGTGGACATCGGTCAAACGCATATCGCGGCTCTGATAGCGCCAGGTCATCTTCGTATGATCGACACCCATCAACCGCAGGATCGACGCATGCACGTCGTGAATACTCTTCGGCTGGTCCACCGCACGCAGCCCGAACTCATCGGTCGCACCCAACGCCCGCCCGCCCTGAACGCCCGCGCCCGCCATCCACATGCTGTATCCGTAAGGATGATGATCGCGCCCGTTCTTGCCTTCGGCCAGCGGCGTACGCCCGAACTCGCTGTTCCAAACCACCAACGTTGAATCGAGCAAACCGCGAGATTGCAGGTCGGTCAGTAGCGCCGCGATCGGCTTGTCGGACTTGCCAGCCATCCTATTGTGTGACCCCAGCAGGTCATTGTGGGCGTCATCCCAGTCGTCGCCCAGATTGGTTCCGAAGAACAACTGCACCGCGCGGACACCGCGTTCCACCAGTCGCCGAGCGAGCAGACACTTGCGTCCAAAGTCGTCGGTGAGCGGTTCGCCGACACCATAGAGCTTCTGCGTCGCGTCGGATTCGGCACTGATATCCACCGCGCCCGGGGCCTCCGCTTGCATGCGGAACGCCAGTTCATAGGCCTTGATGCGGGCGTCCAAAGTGGAATCCTCTTCGCGCGACGCGAAGTGTCCACGATTCAGATCGTTGATGTAGTCAAGCGTTTCGCGCTGCGCCGCGTTGTTGATCCTGGGCGGATTCGCGAGATGCAACACGGGACTCTTGCTGCCGCCGCGGAACATTGTGCCCTGATACGCCGCAGGCAGGAAACCCGATCCATAAGCGCCGGCACCGGACTTCATCGCGCCATCCGACATCACCACAAACGACGGCAGGTTCTTGTTCTCGCTTCCCAACCCGTAGCTCAGCCAGGAACCCAGCGACGGGCGGCCTGGAAACTGCGATCCCGTGCAACTGGTGAAAATCGCCGGCGCGTGATCGAACGCATCGCTATAGCAGGATCGGATGACCGCGAGCTTGTCCGCATGTTTGCTGAGGTGCGGATAGAGCGTCGAAATCTGAAGGCCGGATTGGCCGTGCTTCGGGAACTGCCACGGCGACCCAAGCATGATCGCTTTGCGAAAGTCGATGCGCGAAGTCTTCAAGCCCTGCGCGAAACTTGCAGGAACGGTTTCGCCGCTAAGCCGTGTGAGCGTCGGCTTTGGATCGAACGTATCGACGTGACTCACGCCGCCGTGATTGAAGATATAGATGATGTTCTTGGCTTTAGCGGCAGCGGCTTGGCCCTGCGCTTCAGCGATCATCGAAGCGAACGCCGCGCCAGCAAAGCCTTTGCCTGCGCGAAAAATCATCTCTCGGCGTGTCATCACGTTACTCCACATACAAAAACTCATTCGTATTGAACAACCCGCGAGCCAACTCATGCAGGGCCGCCTGTCGCGACCCTAAATTGACCGCCTGCTTTTCTAGAAACTGCTTCGCCCGCTCGGATTCCGCAGCAGTCAGTGCGCGCCCAAACACCGCGCGGAACGCCGCAGCCACCGGGTCTGGATCCGACTCGATCCTCGCCGCCAACACTTGTGCCTGCTGCTGTGTGAACTCACCGTTCAACAACGACAGCGACTGCGGCGCGGTTGTGGACGACTCACGTCGCGAACAGCTCAGCACGCCTTCGGGACGATCGAACGCCTCAAGCAGCGGCACGCGGAAATTGCGCCGCGAAATCAGGTAAATCGATCGCCGCGTGTGTTCCGTCGCATCCTCGGTCACGATCCAGGCGCTGTTGATCGGCTGACTCATTCCATAGAGTTCTTCGATTGCCAGCGGAGGCACCACCGGCCGTCCGAACATCTTCAAATTCAACGATCCCGATGCAGCCAGCACCGAATCGCGAACCTCTTCGGAATCCAGGCGCCGCCGCGTGAAGTGCGACAACAGCGTGTTTTCCGGATCCTGTTCAGCTGCCTTTGCCGGCGCGCGCGAGACCCGCTGGTACGTCGAAGAGGTCATGATCAGCTTGTGCATCTGCTTCATCGACCACTTGCGATTCACAAATTCCGACGCCAGCCAATCGAGTAGTTCAGGATGCGAGGGCAACCCCGCGCGAGTGCCGAAATCGCTCGGCGTGGGCACCAACCCGCGTCCGAAATGATAGTGCCAGATGCGGTTTGCCATCACCCGCGCCGTCAGAGGATTGTCATCCTTCGCGATCCATTCGGCCAACGCTTTACGGCGAAATGTGGTCGCGGCATCGCGCGGCGGATCGGGAATATCCTCGCCACCGAGAATCGTTGGCATCCCCGCGCGGACTTCTACCGGCTCACCGCCGGCTTTGGCTGGCAAATAAGTCCGTGGAGCCTCGCGCCCAACATCGGTGAGCCCAGGCGACATCGGACCCGGGCCATATGCTTTGTACAGTGAAATCAGCCGACGTTCAATCTTGTGCAGCCGTTCCATTTCGTCTTTCGAAAGCTCGGCGTAAACCTGATCGTCCGATGGTTCCACCTTCTTCGCATAGGCGTCTGCGATGGCCTTCTGTTCCGGCGTCTTGTCGTTTTCGGGCGTTCGATAAGCCGTCGAAACGTCTTTGGGAAGCTGGTCTAAACGGGCGTTGCGCAAGCGGTCGCGATGCGGATCGAGCAGTGACTTCAACTGCGCACCCACTTCGTACAGCCGGAACGTACGAGTGTTTTCGCCCAGGTTGTAGCCGCGCGCATCGTTGTACTTCAGAAAGGCATGCGTCTTCTGAAACGGCGTAAACACAGCCTGCAAGCGAAAGTAGTCGCGCTGCGGGATCGGATCGAACTTGTGATCGTGGCAGCGCGCGCATCCGGCAGTCAGCCCCAGGAAGACACTCGCCGTCGTATCGGTAAAGTCAGTGAGGGACTCTTCGCGATTGATATCCTCAACCTTATACAGCATGTCGCGATTCGTGCCGACGGTATAGAAACCAGTGCCCTGATGCGCTTCCACCTCTTCCGGAAAAATCTCGTCACCGGCGATCGTCTCTTTGATGAAACGATCGTAAGGCTTGTCCGTGTTGAACGAATTGATGACGTAGTCACGATAACGCCACGCATAAAGCAGATAAGGATCCTGCTCGAACCCCGATGTATCGCCGTAGCGCGCTAAATCCAGCCAATGCTTGCCCCACTTCTCACCGTAACGAGGCGACGCCAGCAAACGGTCCAGCAGCTTCTCATAGGCGTCGGTGTTGTTGTCGGCGACGAATGCTTCGATTTCCGCAAGCGTCGGAGGCAAGCCATGCAGGTCAAAAGTCGCGCGCCGAATCATCGTCCGCTGGTCCGCCCGAGGTGCTGGCGCGAGCTTCGCGAATCCCAGCTTGGCGTTGACAAAGAAGTCGATCGGATTGCCCGCGGACACCGGCACTGGGGGACGCACGACCTTGCGGAAAGACCACCAATTTGGGGCTGCATCGGTTTTGGTCGTGAGAGCAGCAGGCCATTTCGCGCCATCGGCGATCCACTTGGCGAGAGCTTGTTCCTCAACAACAGGAAGCTTGCCCGATGGCGGCATCTTGACCTTGCCGCTATATCCGATGGCTGCCAACAGACGGTCTTTGTTCTGTGCGATGTCGGCAGTGGAAGTCAGTTGCACGCCAGCCATCTTCGTCTGCGCGGAGTGGCAGGAATGACAGCGGCTCTCCAGGATCCGCGTGGCGTTCGCCGCAGGATCCTGGGCAGAAAGGCAGAAAGCAAAAGCTCCAGAGAGCGCGATGTTACGGAGAATCACTGATCACGATTCTACATGAACAGCAACGGGGATGCAGAACGCGACTCCTATAATGGAGGGGTAATCATGAAGACCCTGTTCTGCTTCGTCGCTCTCGCTTTCACGCTGCCGATGGCCGCGCAGCACACGCCCGAAAACGAAAAGAATCCGTTCGGCGCGGATGCCACCGCCATCGCTTCCGGCAAGCGCCTCTTCGGTGCAGTTTGTCAAGCCTGCCACGGCGGCGACGCCGGGGGCAGCGATCGCGGACCCTCCCTCGCCACCGGCCGCTTGAAGCGCGGAGCTAAAGAGGGCGAGATCTTTCTCAACATCCGCGGTGGCGTGCTCGGAACCCAAATGCCCGCATTTCCGCGTCTTTCGAGCGATCAGACCTGGCAACTCGTAAGCTACATCAAGAGCCTCAGCGGCGGCGTATCTTCGACAACGATCGCCTCAACGGGCGATGCCGCGGCAGGCGAAAAGCTCTTCTTCGGATCCAAAGCCAACTGCTTGCAATGCCATGAAGTGAATGGTCGTGGAGGCATCCTCGGTCCCGATCTTTCCGCCGCGGGATCTCAAACCGACGAGGCGCTGCGTGCCAAAATCGTGAACCCCAATCAGGTCACGGATCCCCGCGTACGCGTGCGCCGTCGCGATCGTAAGGGCCCCAGCGTCGTTACGGTAAAGACTCGCGACGGACAAACCATACGCGGCATCCAACGGGTCGAAGATACCTTTTCCATTGTGCTCGTGGACACCGCAGGCAAGACCCATCTCATAGACAAAAAGAAGATTGCCGCGGTGCAGCCCGAGTACGAATCGCTCATGCCAGCCGACTTCGCGACGCGTCTTTCTGCAGACGAACGGAACAACGTCGTCGCCTACCTGAAGACGCTCAACGGTCGCGATCTCGCAAAATCCGCACTTGCCGACATCCCCGCGCAAGGTGGACTTTCCGCCGAACGGATCCGCAACGCCGCTTCCGAACCGCAGAATTGGCTCACCTATTGGGGCAACTATCAGGGCACGCACTTTTCCGCGCTGAAAGAAATCACCCCTGCGAACGCCGGCAAGCTGCAGGCCCGCTGGGCGGTGCAGATGCCCGGTGATTCGATTCTCGAATCCACGCCGCTTGTGGTGGATGGCATCCTGTACACCGCTGGCCAGCCGGGCGATGTCTATGCGCTCGATGCGCGCACCGGATCGCAGATTTGGAAGTTCACGCGCAAGCAGAAGGTCGTGAATCCTTACGAGAGCAACCGCTACAACCGTGGCGTCGCGATGCTCGGCAACCGCTTGTTTACTGGTTCTCTCGATGCCGCGCTGATTTCCATCGATGCTCGCACCGGTCGCCAACTCTGGGAAACCCAAGTGGCCGACACGCGCGAAGGCTACAGCATCACTGCCGCCCCACTGGTCGTCAAAGACAAGATCATCGTCGGTGTCGCAGGCGGAGAACACGGTATACGCGGCTTCATCGACGCTTACGACGCGGCCACCGGCAAACGCGTTTGGCGCTTTTACACCGTGCCAGGTCCCGGCGAATTCGGACATGAAACCTGGAAGGGCGACAGTTGGAAAATGGGCGGCGCACCCACCTGGCTCACCGGCAGCTATGACGCCGATACCGACACCGTTTTCTGGACCATGGGCAACCCCGGTCCAGACATGGATGGCGAAATCCGCAAGGGCGACAACCTCTATTCGTGCTCCGTCATCGCACTCGATGCCAGCACCGGCAAGCGCAAGTGGCACTATCAATTCACGCCCAACGACAGCCACGATTGGGATGCAAACGAAGACGTCATCCTTGTGGATCGTGAGTTCCAAGGCCAGAAGCGCAAGCTGCTTTTGCAGGCGAATCGCAATGGATTCTTCTACGTCATCGACCGCACCAACGGCAAGATGCTGATGGCCAAGCCGTTCGTGAAGCAGACCTGGAACCAGGGCTTCGACGAAAACGGGCGCCCAAAAATCATCCCGGGAACCGATTCCAGCCCCGACGGAACCGTCGTCTATCCGAGCCTCGGCGGCGGTACTAATTGGCAGTCGCCTTCCTACGATGCGTCCAATGGCTGGCTCTACTTGAGCTATGCGGAAATGGGCAACAAATACATCCGCCAAGATGGCGCGTACGAACCGGGCAAGGCCTACTGGGGCGGACGCGCGGCTGCGTTGCCTGAGCCTTCCACGGCGGGGATTCGCGCGATCGATTCGGCCACAGGCGAGAAGAAGTGGGAATTCGAAATCTCGCAAGGGTCGCTCTCATCGGGCGTTCTCGCCACTGCGGGTGGCGTTGTTTTTGCGGCTTCCACCGAAGGAAACCTCATCGCGCTCGATTCCAAAACCGGCAAGTTCCTGTGGCGCTTTCAGGCCGGCGGTGCAATTCCATCGTCCCCTATGAGTTACTCGGTGGATGGCAAACAGTACGTCGCGGTCTCCTCAGCGGGCGTGCTCTATAGCTTCTCTCTGCCTGAATAGGCTCAAAGCCATAGACTCAAAGTATGCTCGAATCGCGCTACTCGCGGCAGATCCGCTTCGATGGAATCGGCGCAGCAGGCCAAGTGCGCATCTCAGAAGCGCGCGTCGCCATTGTCGGATGTGGCGCGCTGGGCAGCGTCCAGGCCGAACTGCTCGCGCGCGCCGGAATCGGCTACTTGCGCCTCATCGATCGCGATTATGTCGAGGAAAGCAACCTCCAGCGCCAGTTTCTCTACGATGAGGCGGACGCCGCCGAAGCCATGCCCAAGGCCGCCGCCGCTCAGCGCCGCTTGGCGCGCGTGAACTCGACGATCGCCATCGACCCGCAAGTCGCTGACCTCACCCCCGCCAACATTGACGATCTTTTTGAAGACATCGACCTGATCGTGGATGGTAGCGACAACTTCGAAACACGCTATCTCATCAACGATTGGGCAGTGCGCGAAGCCAAGCCTTGGATATATGGCGCAGCCGTTGGCAGCTATGGCATTACGTTTCCTGTGCTGCCGCGGTCCGGATGCTTCGCGTGCATCTATCCGGAACCGCCGCAGGGTGCGCAGCCAACCTGCGAGACCGCAGGCGTGTTGGGATCGGTGACCGCCACCATCGCATCGTTGCAATGCGCGTCAGTGTTGAAGATTCTCGTGGGCGATCGGCCAGCGCGAGTGATGACCACGATCGATTTGTGGAAAGGTGAAACGCGCCAGATACGCCTGCCCTCGGTTGCGGATCCCGCGTGCCCCGCCTGTGGACCCGACCGCGAGTTTCGCTATCTCGACGGCAAACATCGCGCGCCTATCAGCTTGTGCGGACGCGATGCGGTGCAGATCCACGAACGCCGACGTCCGGTGGATCTCGTGGAACTCGCCGCGCGCTTGTCGACCGCCGGCGACGTCCGAGCCAATGAATTTGCGCTGCGCTTCAGCGCGCCGCCCTATCAGTTGACTATATTCGCCGACGGCCGCGCGATCGTCAAGGGCACGACGGATCCCGGAATCGCGAGGAGCCTGTATTCACGCTATATCGGCAATTAATTTAATTTTCCGAGGCCGCTGTCTGAAACGCCGCGCGAACCGGCGAATCGTCGGAGTTCTTGAAGTTCGCCCGCTGCACCATCAATACAAAAGCGACACCACTCTTCGGATCAATCCACGCCTGCGTCCCATACGCGCCACCGTGACCGAACGTCCCAGGCTTCGACATCGCGGTCTGGCCTTCGGGTGCAACGACCACACCCACGCCGAGGCCCCAACCGTGACCCGGAATGAAGCCGGCCTTGATGGATCCCGTCTGGTTGCTCGTCATCAGTGCAAACGAAGCCTTCGACAGATACCGTTTGCCGTCGAGTTCCCCGCCCAGCAACAGCATCCGAGCGAAACGGGCGTAGTCGGGGGCAGTGGAAAAGAGGCCGCCATTGGGTGCCGGATAGCGATTCGTATCCGTGGGCTCTTTGCCATTCAACAGTCCAATCTTTGCGTCGACGAGCTTGCCACCTTCGAGCCGCGCGGGAGTCGAGAGCCGCGGCATCTGGGCGGAGGACAAGTAAAAGGTCGTATCCTTCATGCCCAGTGGTTGCAGCAACCGCGAAGCGATGAAATCAGGAAAGCTCTTGCCGGAAACGATCTCCACCACGCGTCCAAGCATGTTGATGCCGGACTGGCAGTAGCGCCATTGTGTTCCAGGCGCGAATCCGACGGGCTTCCTGGCATAGATCGGGACAAGATCGGCGAGTGTTTTCGCGGTCGCAAGTTCCTGCGGAGTGGCTTCGCCCATGCCGGAAGTATGCGTGAGCATGTGCCGCAGGGTGATGGTTTTGTCCAATTCAGGAATGTACTTGCTGACCGGATCCTCAATCGACAGCTTGCCCTCATCCTGCAACATCAGCACCGATACAGCGGTGATTGGCTTGGTCATGGACGCGATCCAGAAGATGGAATCCTTGCGAAGCTTGCGCGATTTCGCGGGATCCGCGTGGCCAATGGCGGCCAGATGCGCGTTGCCCTTGGGCGTGACGATCACCGTGACCGCCCCGGGGATCTCGTTCTTGGCGATCATGTCGCGCATAGCGGACTTGATCGCGGCATCGCGTTCTCCTCCATTGAGCGTCAGAGAGCAGGTGAGTAGAGAGATTGTCAGAATCCGGGAAAGCATACCCGGCTATTGTACGGCTAGCGCCATTCCTTCGGCCACTTCTTCGAACCCGGCCAAGCGATTCGATATGGAGGCTTGAACCGATTCTCCTCGTGTTTATGAGAAAAGGCTCGATTGGTTGACTTTCTCTGTTGAGGCACGAAGACGTTCGCCGATCTGGATGATTGAGGATAAGATATCGATCCCCCTCAGTTCCAATAGCTCCGGTCCAAGGACCTATACTGAACCGCCTCCGCGATATGCTTCCCCAGCACCCGCTCCGCCCCATCCAGATCCGCGATCGTACGCGCCACTTTCAGGATTCGGTCATGCGCTCGCGCCGACAAGCTCATCCGCCGCACCGCCAACTCCAGCACCCGCTCCGACGCATCGTCCAACCGGCAGGCCTCCCGCAACGCCGCCCCGGGCAACTGCGCATTCACGAATCCCCGCGCGTTCTGCCGCCGCCGCGACGCCTCCACGCGCCCCGCCATCTCCGCCGACGACACCCCCGCCTCGTTAGAACGAAGCTCCTTATAAGGCACAGCCGGAACCTCCACATGCAGGTCAATCCGATCCAGCAGCGGACCACTGATCTTCCCCAAATACCGCTGTATGATCCCGCCTGTGCAGCGGCACTCGCGCGTCGGATCCCCGTAATAGCCGCAGGGGCACGGATTCATCGCCGCCACCAACATGAACTTCGCAGGAAACGTCACCGTCATATTGCTGCGCGCAATCGACACCGATCCCTCTTCCAGCGGCTGCCGCAACAACTCCAGAACATTGCGATGGAACTCCGGCAGTTCATCCAAAAACAGCACGCCATGATGCGCTAAACTCACCTCGCCCGGCCGTGGCGAACCAGTTCCGCCACCGATCATCCCGGCATCCGACGTCGTATGATGCGGCGCGCGGAAAGGCCGCTCACTCAAAATCCCAGGACCGCCGTTTTCCAACAATCCCGCCACAGAATGCACCTGCGTCGCGTCCAATGCCTCGGAAAACGTCAGCGGCGGCAGGATCCCTGCCAACCGTCGAGCCAACATCGTTTTGCCCGAACCCGGCGGCCCGATTAACAGCACATTGTGTCCGCCCGCAGCAGCCACTTCCAACGCTCGCTTGGCCGTGGATTGCCCACGAACATCCGCAAAATCATCGGCGAATACTCGCGAACTTGCGTCCGAAAAGGCAATGGAAGAAGGCCGCACCGCCTGGAACCGTTCCGGCTGCGTCGCCATCAGCACGGCCTCGGTCAAGTGCCGCGCACCGTAAACATCGAGTCCTTCGACAACCGAGGCCTCAGCGGCATTCTCGAACGGCACAATCAAACTGCGGATCCCATTTTTGCGCGCGCAAGCGGCAATCGAGAGAATCCCACGCACTGGCCGGACACCACCATCGAGCGACAACTCGCCCGCGAACAAGTAATTCTCCGTGCTCGCCACGCGACCCATCGCCCCCAGAATTCCCACCGCCATCGGCAAGTCGAATCCCGCGCCTTCTTTGCGAACATTCGCCGGGGCGAGGTTGATCGTCACCGATTTCGACGGATAACCAAACCCGCTGTTCATGATTGCGCTTCGGATCCGCTCACGGCTCTCTTTCACCGCCGTATCGGGCATGCCCACGGTGACAAAGCCCCGGTCGCTGTCGCCATACATATCCACTTCCACGTCAATGAGTCGCGCCTCAATGCCGAAGAGCGTAGCGGATCGGGTCCGGTAGAGTGCCATCGAAACAATAGTGGATTCACGAACCGATTTATCGCACGCGATTTTCAAAGGAAAAGAGGCTAGTCCCCTCCGGCTAGCCTCTTCCCATCGGGCGCGTCCGAGAAAGTTCTCACTTCCCGGTGACCATCGCGACCTCGATCTGGTTGTCCGTTGTGGATTTCGACGGCGAATTTGCCCAGCATCCCACACTGGAAATACAGTACCCCGCAAGCTGAAAATTGCCCTTCGCGTTGCGGGCGAACGTCAGTGAATTCTTGACGGTACGTTCGTCTTCCGTCTGCGCCGCCATCATCGGGATTCCAATGGCAGCGCCATCGACGGCCTTGATTGAGACGATTCCCGGGCTTCCGTGGGCGACTTCATAGGCACCGGCTGGATGCATCTGGTTGCCGGTCTGGAATACCACTGGCACGTTGCCATTCAGGCGAATCAGGGACGACGACGCGCTCATCGAAGAGGCCAAGGCAATGGCCAATAATGTACATTTCATTGAAGTTTTCATGGGATTTTCCTTTGCTGTCCGATTTTCTCGGGCACCCTGCCTAGCGAATCCCGCACAAAGAAAGGGCCATAATTGAAAAGTGAAGATCGAAACTCTTGCTGTCCATGCGGGACGTCGCAACGACCCCGCCACTGGCGCGGTCGCGCAACCCCTCTACTTGAGTTCCACTTACGAACGCGAAACCGATGGATCTTACCCGCGGGGCTTCGAATACTCGCGCGAAGGCAACCCCAATCGCGCAGCGCTCGAAACCTGCCTCACCGCCCTCGAAGGCGGTTTGGAATCATTGGCCTTCTCTTCGGGACTGGCCGCGATCACCGCCTGCATACACGCCATGGAACCGGGCGATCATGTCCTCGCCTCTTCCGATGTCTACTACGGTATGCGTATGGTTTCGAGCAAAGTCTTTGCCAAATGGCCGGTCGAAACAACCTATGTGGATATGCGCGATCTCGATGCCGTGCGTGCCGCCATCCGCCCTGGATCCACGCGCCTCATCTGGCTCGAAACTCCCTCGAATCCGCTACTGCAAGTGCTCGATCTCGCGGCCATCGCCGACATCGCACACGAGGCCAACGCCATCTGCGTTTGCGACAACACCTTCGCAACTCCTGTGCTGCAGCGCCCCATGGAACACAATGTCGACATGGTCATGCATTCCACCACAAAGTACATCAACGGCCACAGCGATGTGATCGGCGGTGCGCTCGTCACCAAAAACGGCAACTACGTATTCGAACGCGCCAGAATCTTTCAACAAACCGGAGGCGCAGTGCCTTCGCCGTTCGATTGCTGGCTCACCATGCGCGGCATCGAGACGCTGCCCTATCGCGTACGCGGACAGTCCGCCAACGCGCTCGCTTTGGCGAAATTCCTATCTACGCATCCGAAAGTCGAGGCAGTCCACTATCCGGGACTCGAATCTCATCTCAGCCACGAACTAGCGAAACGGCAGATGCAGGGCGGCTTCGGAGGCATGCTCTCGGTGCAGGTCAAAGGAGGCAAGCCCGAAGCCATGGGTGTGGCCGCGCGGACGCATCTCTTCATCCGGGCCACGAGTCTGGGCGGGACGCATTCGCAATTGGAACACCGGGCATCCGTCGAAGGGCGCAACACCAAAACTCCGCAAAATCTCTTGCGCGTGTCCGTGGGATTGGAACACATTGACGATCTGATCGCAGACTTTGAGCAAGCGCTCGAGTCCTAAGCGCGTGTCACACAATTACGAACGCTTGCGCAGCGCCAACCACCTCCGCTCGGCGATCACCGTTACCCGGACTTGGTTCGCACCGGCCCCCGACCCATCGGCAATGCGGCGGGCATCGTTGAATTGTTTTTCCAGGTAAATCTGCAGCGGCACCAGCCCTCGCCCGTTGATATCGTCCACGGCCTTCTGGTGCGCACGAGCCTTCACCTGTGCAATCGCATCGTCGCCGCTTGGAAACGGCTGCAAGCCGTAAACGGTCTTCACGTAGGCATCGGAGTAAACCATCATGTGGCCGTCCGCGACGCCCGACGCTCGAGCCGCATTGGTGAGGTAGAGGCAAAAGTCGCGCAAAGCGAATGAAATCGGCAGTGCCAGAGAAAACGCGCCGATTCAGACCCCCAAAGTTTCGAGAAGTGTAGTGACCGATGCCTGTTCCGCCGAGGCTGCGGCGATCTTCGGCAATTGGACGTTGGCTTTCTGCACCAACAACCGCGCCCACGCAGCGATGCGCGGGGCTCCGAACTTTTGCGAAAGCGCCTTCCACATCTGCATGCTAGGACCCACTTTGATCACCAGATCGGCCACGATCTGACCCTTCACTGACAAGTTGTCGTGTTCCCAAGCCAGCGGATAGCGCAACGGAATCAGCACGCTGCCAAAGCAAAGATCGGTATCCAAAGCGAATCCCACACCCACCGTCTTCATATACTGGCTGCCAACGTTGAAGTTGTGCCCGATCACGACATCCAGGTAGCGCACCAGACCCAGAATGAACTTCTTCGGATCGTTGAACGAAAGTCCCAGATTCAATACCGAATCGGCGCTGATTTTGACGATCGCCTGACCGTCGATATTCGGCGTCAGCTTGCCCTTCAACCCGGCGCGCAGACTGGCCGTCTTTTTGGTCATGTCTGTTTTGAGTTCAAGGCCCATGTTGGCGGAATCGCCTTTGACGCTGACTCCAAAGAATTCGTACTTGCCGTCAAGAATGAACTTGAAACGGACCGGACCGTACTCATAGAAGCGTCTCGGGGATCCCGGCAAATCGAGTTCGATGGGTAGTGGGCTGGAAAACGTGAAGCCAGCGCCGACAGGAGTATTGGTGCGCGGGGCTTTGATGGATGGATGCGATGCAAGAGCGGGGGAGGTGGCCATTGTTTGATCTCACCCGATAAGGTGCAAAGCGGCCACGGAAAGTACCAAAGCATTTATCATTTGGGACTTTGCACCGCACCGGTGGCCCGCCACCCGGGCTTTGGGGGCCAAAGGGCTTGGCAACGGTTCCCCAATCATATCCATTCGAAAATGTGTTTGCGGCTTGCGCCGTGAGACGGTACCCTGGAGATGGAAATCTCCGTCCTTACTCACATCAACATGCTCACTACAAAAGCAGATGCGTCCCTAGACCTGAACCCTCAGGAAACCGGCGAATGGTTGGAAGCACTGGATGAAGTGGTAGCAGACGCAGGCTCAACTCGCGCCACGTATCTGTTGTCACAAATCCTCGACCGTGCGGCTTTGCTCGGTCTCACGTCCCCCCTCCGCCTCAATACGCGTTATTGGAACACAATCCCCGTCGATCAACAGGCACCCTACCCCGGTGATCTCGCGATCGAACAGCGCATCCGCGCCATCGTTCGATGGAATGCTATCGCGATGGTGGTGCGGGCGAACAAATACGACGTTGGCATCGGCGGTCACATCTCGACCTTTGCCTCCGCCGCGACTCTCACTGAGGTGGCGTCGAACCACTTTTTCCGCGGATCGTATGGCGATCAGCCTGGCGATTTCGTTTACTTTCAGGGCCATGCGTCGCCGGGCATGTACGCCCGCGCCTTCATCGAAGGGCGCCTCACTGAGGAACACCTCAAGAATTTCCGCCACGAACTGCGCGATACCCCGGGCCTGTCCTCGTATCCGCACCCGTGGCTGATGCCGGACTTCTGGCAGTTTCCCACCGTCTCGATGGGTCTCGGTCCGATCAATGCGATCTATCAGGCGCGCTTCATGCGCTACCTCGAAAACCGCGGCATCATCCCCAAGACCAACCGTAAGATCTGGGCGTACCTGGGCGATGGCGAAACCGACGAACCCGAATCGCTCGGCGCTCTCACCCTCGGTACACGTGAAAAGCTCGACAATCTGATCTTCGTCGTCAACTGCAACCTGCAGCGTCTCGACGGACCGGTGCGCGGCAACGGCAGCATCATCCAGGAACTCGAAGGTGTCTTCCGCGGTGCCGGCTGGAACGTGATCAAAGTCATCTGGGGCAGCGATTGGGATGAGCTCTTCACCCGCGACACCAGCGGATTGCTGATCAAGCGTATGGAAGAGTGCGTCGACGGTGAATACCAGTCGATGAAGGCTCGCGGCGGCAAAGCGCTGCGCGAAGAGTTCTTCGGCAAGTATCCTGAACTCGTCCGCCTCGTGGAAGACAAGACCGACGACGATTTGATGAAGCTCCGCCGCGGCGGCCACGATCCACTCAAGGTCTACAACGGCTACAAGCGCGCGGTGGAAAACATTGGCGGACCGACCGTAATCCTCGCCAAGACGATCAAGGGTTATGGCATGGGCGAAGCTGGCGAAGGCCGCAACGTCACCCACCAGCAGAAGAAGCTCAATGAAGACGAGCTGATTTACATCAAGCGCCGCTTCAATATTCCGATTCCGGATGAGGCAGTGCACACACTGTCGTTCTACAAGCCTGAAGAGAACAGCCCGGAAATGAAGTATGTGAAGGCGCGTTTGGAAGCGCAGGGTGGTCCGGTGCCCGCCCGCAAGGTGAAGCCGATTCAGATTACCGCGCCTGCTTTGAGCATCTTCAACGATTCCCTGCAAGGGTCGCGCGGTCGCGAAGCTTCCACCACGTCGGCTTTTGTCGCGGTTCTAAAGACGCTGATGAAGGTTCCGGCACTCACCAAGTACGTGGTACCGATCATCCCCGATGAAGCGCGCACGTTCGGTATGGAATCGATGTTCCGCGAGTACGGCATCTACGCCAGCCAAGGCCAGTTGTACAAACCTGTCGACTCGAACGTACTGCTCTATTACAAGGAAGCCAAGGACGGGCAAGTTCTCGAAGAAGGCATCAACGAAGCCGGATCGATGGCGACGTTCACCGCCGCCGGAACCGCGTACGCCAACTACGGCGTGCCGATGATTCCGTTCTTCATCTACTACTCGATGTTCGGCTTCCAGCGCATCGGCGATCTGGTCTGGGCATTTGCGGATTCACGGGGCAAGGGCTTCCTCATGGGCGGCACCGCGGGACGCACAACGCTGGCCGGCGAAGGCCTGCAACATCAGGATGGCCACAGCCATGTTCTCGCGAGCACGGTTCCGACCATCGCCTGTTACGACCCAGCCTACGCTTACGAAATCGCGGTGATCGTCCAGGACGGCATCCGCCGCATGTATCAGGAGAACGAAGAGCTCTTCTATTACCTGACGGTTTGCAACGACAACTATGTGCAGCCTCCGATGCAGGCAGGCGTGGAAGAAGGCATCCTCAAGGGGATGTATGTCTACCGGAAGGCCGCCAACGGACAGGCAGTTGTGCAACTCTTCGGTAGCGGTGCGATTCTCAACGAGGCTCTGCGTGCACAGCAGATTCTCGCCGAGAAGTACAACATCGCGGCCGACGTCTGGTCGTTGACGAGCTACAACGAACTGCGGCGCGATGCGCTCGCGGTCGAACGCTGGAACCGTCTGCATCCCACCGAAACGCCCCGCGTGCCTTATCTGACCAAGGCGCTGGAAGGCGTTCAGGGTCCGATTATCGCGGCGACTGACTACATGAAAATCGTTCCGGATCAGTTGGCACCCTGGCTGCCAGGACGTCTCGTGTCGCTCGGTACCGACGGTTTTGGACGCAGCGAAAACCGTCAGTATCTGCGGCGGCATTTCGAGGTGGACGGTGAATCGATTGCGGCTTCCGCTCTGTCGAGACTGGCCCGCGAAGGTAAGTTCGACGCGGGTGCGGCAGCGCAAGCCCTGCATGATCTGGGGATCAATCCTGAAAAGCAGGATCCGGCCCGGGCATAGTCGTCATTTCAAAAACAATGGCCGCGTTCGAGAGATCGAGCGCGGTCTTTGTTTTTGGTGACGGGAGTTATTGGCGACAAAGGCAAGCGACCATCACAGTTCTAGCGACGGGCCTGCTCCCTCAAGTGAAAGCTGGATTCCGGCCGATACAAATTAGGAGCGACTCAGCCGCGTGGTGCGGCCCGAACGTTTCAGGAACTGCTCAGAGCGCTATTCAGGAGGCAAATTCGCCACAGTATCCCGAATCAGCCCTTGCTCATTCGCATCGAACCGCTTGCGAAAGCTCTCGGACTGTATCCGCACCTCGCGCTCGCTATCTGTCATGCCGCGCATCTGCTGCAGTTCTTTCCGCACCTGTACCCGGCGTCCCTGAGGCAGTTCCTGCATCCGGCGGAAGTTTTGGCGCACCGCCTCGCGCTGCTCTACGGGCATCCGCTCGAAGTTGCGCAGACGTTCGCGATTCTCCGGATTCATCGCGCGATACTGTTCCAATCCTTGTTCCACGCGCTGCCGCCGTGCTGGCGGAAGCCGGTCCAGCGCCTTCTGCCTTTGTTCTGGAGCCATCCGCTCCAGCCGATCCAACTCCGCTGCCCGGCGTGGGATCGCGCTTACCCTTTTCGGACCAGCCTTCGCAGTGCGCTGCGGGCGTTGTACCGGCACACGGCTCGAGCCCGACCCATCGCGCATGCCACCCTGCGCCCACGCCGATTCCGAGGCGGTGGTGATTAGTATCACGACAGCCAAAGGCGTCAGCATAGTCAAGAGGGTAGTCATTCCAGGGTCCTGCCTGTATTAGAACGGTAGTTTGAGAGGAAAGTTACGCCTACATCGCCACATTCGGCTGCAGCAGCGTAGAGGCGGGCTGATCGTCGACCAAGCCGAGTTGCTTGAGCATATCGAGATCCTCGATGCTGCCTTCCACCTGATCGATATCCACACTTCGCTCGATCATCGCCTTCTCGACGGGAGACTTGTCCACCATCGTCGCCGAAGGCTGCTGCACCACCACCATCACAGCCAACACCGCAGCGCAGGCCGAAGCGGTGACCATTGCGGGCTTCCAGGAAAAGACCGAATTCCAACCAAGCGCAGGACCATCGAGCAGCTTCCGCCACCAACCGCGGCCCTCCGCCTGCCCGATGCGCATCCACAGCTTTTGGTCGAAATCCTCGCTAACGGCGGGCAGGGTTTCGTAGCAATCGAGGGCGTCCCAGACAGACCGCTGAGCCTCCACCACGCGAGCGCAATCGGCGCAATGCGCAATGTGGCGTTCGAAAGAGATCGCCGCATCGGGGTCGAGCTTTTGAGCACAGTAGTCGAGAACGAGTTCCGCGCCTTCGTTATTTTGTAGTGGACAGTTCACAATCATTCCCTCAGACCGAACATCACGCCAAATGCGCCAGCTTCGATCGCAGCGATTCGTAGGCCCTGAACAGCAGGCTCTTAATTGCCGACTCTGAACAGCCTAACGCACCTGCGATGTGCGTGTAGTCCAGATCTTCGTACTTGTGCATCATCACCGCTGCTCGCTGCTTGTCCGGCAGCGATTCAATCGCCGTACGGACTTCGTCCAGCCGCGCCTGCCGCAAAAGCGATTGCTCGACGTTCAGACCGCGCTCGGCTACCTGCCGTGCGCCCGCCGGACCGTCCTGCGATTGCTCCTCCGCCCTGTTGACCACAGCGCCGGATCCATCGATCCGATCCTGGTTTTTTTCGTTCTTGCCGTCGCGGATGTGGTTGAGCGCCAGATGCGTCGCAATCCGGAAGAGCCAAGTCGTAAACTTGGCCGTCGGCTCATAGGTTTCCCGCGAACGGTACACCCGCAAGAACGCTTCCTGCGCCAACTCCTCCGCAATCGGCTGGTTCTGCACCATCCGATAGAGAAAATGGATCACCGGGCTACGGTGACGTTCGAGCAGCAATGCGAAGCTCTGGTCATCGCCTTCGCGCACCCGTAGCATCAATTGCGCGTCACGTTCGAGCGTAGCGGCGACCGCCTCCATGTCCTTGGAAACACGGGATCCGGAAAAAGGTTGCGCGGGGTCTTCCGGTTTTTTGGGTGGATGCATGGGCCAGACTTCGAGGCTTGTCACTACTCTAACTGTACGCGCGTGGGAATTCAATTGGGAGTATCATCTGGTGCTAGGGACTTTGAGCCGCTCTTCGAGAGGAGAATTGCAAGCCGCGCCTCGTTCTCAAGCCCAAGTGGCGGAGAAAACGATTTCAACCGATCGTAGACCAAGTGGGACGTGGAACATGCTTCCAGGTAACCAAGCCCTTGGTCCCCTTCGCCTCCAGTGGTTCCAGCGAGCTTCGACAAAACGTGCGGCTCGCTCCAGCGTCCTGTCCGCTTGCTGGAGTGCAGAAGAATCCGGGCAAACGTTCCAGCGGATCCCTATGCATGGGCATCAGCCGGAAGCTCGGAATTGCAGCGTAGTGCCTTTTTCGCCAACATCACACCGAGATGTCCATACAGGCCTTGTCTCATTTTTAGGGAGGACAAATCAAGCTTTTGCTTGGGTCAGCGGCGGCGGCCAAGAGATAGACGGGCTGCGTGCGGATCCAGCGTCGGACTTCGCATCGTCGTTCCATCGCGGAACAATTCGATCCTGCCACGCGCTGGGAGCCGTGCTTCGAAGCGGGTGCTGTTCTACAGCGGAAAGCGATCGCCGATTTCGAAGGCACCTGGCTGTTGGTTTCGTCTTTACGCAGTTCTCGCGCCAGGATGTGCCTGAGGGAATTTCAGTCGACGGGGAGCGTCTGAAATTGGCTTCGCTTTGCCAATAGTTTTTTGCACTTGCCGCTGGGAAGCGTTCCAACCGGGGGCAAAAGTGTCGAAAAGTGTGGACTTGTGGTGATGGCTGGCCGCCGGCCGAGCAGCCCCAGAGGGGTATTTATTCAGTTGTCAGAGAACTCAAAGAACCAGCCGCCTGAGTCACTCAGAATTGGCTTCGCTTCGCGACGTTTTTTGCGTGGAGACCTTGGTCCCCGTTGTTGGGGCAGATTTCTCCTCGCCTTATTATTGCCGATGAGCCTTGCGTGGGAAAAATGAAAGTCCGCAAGTTGATGACGCAAAGGGAAATCGCGGTTGTGAACGCTGATCGCGGACTGGCTGATTCGGCTGATTCCTACTCTTGGGTAGTGAGTTCCGTCGGCCCTCTAAAGCGGCCCAAACGAGTGGTCCCGGGGGCCGGAGCGGCTCAAGATCGTCGCACCAGCAACCAACAAACCGATAGACCTTCGTTCTGTGGCGAAGCTTCCATCGCCTCACAAAGCGGCTTGGTCAAGTAGGGTCGCTCTCTGACTTGTTACGGGGCTTTGTATTACACGATTTCGTTCCCGCCAGTATCCCAAGACAGCTGTCGAACCTTCATCATGTAGCCGGTCATCAGCAAGTTCTTCCCGCTCTTGCGATACCAGAAATGCACACTGGCCTCCTGATTGCCCTTCGCAATGAAGTGACCGTCAGGGATGTAAGCGAAACGGAGGCCTGAATCTCGGGCATCGAGAGCCTTGCCTTGCGGACCGCCCCGAATCGAGTGGATTCCGACGAACTGGCCCGGATCTTTGAAGGGGAACGGGCGGATCAGCAGCGCGGTGTTGGTTCCGATGGCAAGCGCCAGGGTGAGAATGATCGCCGCCGAGAGAGACGGCTGTCGGCGGACCTGCCGCAGCGGGTGCTTCAGGTTCCGCAACAGGGTATCCATAATCAGAAGGTTAGCTTAAGCCCAAGCTGAATCTGCCGCGGATTGCTGCCAGCGAGCGTGCTGGTGACTTTGCCGAAGCGGGCATCGCTCAGAATCCCGATCGGCGGGCCCAGAATCGCGCGGTTGAAGATGTTGAAAAAGTTCGCCTCGACGCCGAGCCGCAGCCCTTCGCGGAGCGGAATCTTCTTGATCACCGAGAGATCGTAGTAGCGCACGCCGGGTCCGCGCAACGCGTTGCGGCGCGTCGCCGCGAACGGGTCGGTGACGTTCGCGGGCGTGCCCAACCGCTGGTCGGCTTCCACTTTGGGCAGCCAGAATTGCGTCTTGTCGTAGCTCGAGTTCGCGTAAAGATCCTCGATCGAACCCTGTTTCAAAGCTGGACGCAGACTGGTGGTGATGCCAACATCCGCATAGTCGATGCCAGACGACAGATACACGGGTAGCGCGCCGCGCACCTGCGCGAGGCCCGCTAGCGAGAAGCCGCCCACAACCATGTCGAGAGCCTTGGGCATGTTGGCGCCGATGCGATGCCCGCGGCCCAAGGGGACCTCGACGACATGGCTGATGGCGAGGTTGTGGCGGATGTCGAAATCCGAGACGCCGCGCTCGGCGGGCATCGGCCGCGGCACCCAGCTCTGCGCATCCCCTTGAAAGCCCGCGGCGGTGCTTCCCTTCACATTTATCAAAGAGGGAAACTGCGCCAGGCCCGGCGCGAAGTTACGGATGGAGTTGTCGCCGACATCCTGCGAATAGGTGTCGATGGATTGGCCATAGGTGTACGAAACAGTGAAGTCGACGCCTTTTGAAAAGCGATGTCGCGCGAAGGTCTGCAACGAATGATAGGTCGAGTCGGCGCTGTTGTCGGTGTAGCGGTAGCGAGCGAAGCGCTGGTCTGGACGCGCGGCCTGCGGGACGCTGCCGAGTCCGTTGGGCTCCGTCCAGCGGTAGAGGCTGGTGGCGCGCAGCCCCGCGTAGGCGACGGTCACGCTGGTTTGCGCCGCGATCTTACGCTCGATGGCGGCGCTGAAGCGTTGCGTGGAAGGGTTGCGCAAACCAGGGTCGACGAAGCGCTGCTGCGGGGGCGTATCGGTGCGCAGTGCGATCTGGCCGCCCTTCGGAAACGCGATGCCGTTGAAGATGCTCGAATGCGCATAGGGCGAGTTCAACACGCCGAAGTCGAAGAGGCGCTGAAAGAAGCGATCGGTGTACATGCCCCAGGCCGCACGCACTACAGTATTACCCGAGCCGCGGATATTCCACGCGAGCCCTAAGCGGGGCTGCACATTGTTGCGATCGGCATTGAAAAGCGGGCGATCGGCGGCGACACTCAAGGCCTTGTTCGCCGTCGGCCCGTTGCGAAACGGGCTCACGCCGGGAATCGCTTTGCCGGAGCTGTCGACCGCATAGAGATTACCCATGAAGTTGCCGACGACCGAATAAGCGCCGCCGGGGCTGTAGCGAAGCCCGGCGTTGATGGTGAGGCTGCGAGTCAAACGGTAGTCGGCCTGCGTGAAGTATTCCTGCTCAGTCGCGCGCCATCCGCGCAAAGGCGTTGGAGGTCCGCCGTTGATGCCGTAGAGCGTGGTGTTGAGCTCGGTGACGATGGTTTCCGGTTGGGTGGGGCTGGCGCCGAGATAGCCTTGCGTCCCGACGAGTCCGGTGAACTGCATGAAGGACGCATTGCTCACGAGCAGGTTATTGATGAGCAGCCGGCGGATGTCCATGCCGGAGCGTAGCGAGAGGCGTCCGCGGGTCCAACTGTGCATCAGCGAGCCTTGGGGGACGGTCTGATTGTCGAGCAGCGCCGTCGTGCGCGGAATGACCAGCGAACTGAGGGTCGATCCGTTGGCGCGGATGGTGAGGCCGAGTTGAGAGTCCACGCCAAAGTCGAGCAGGGCCTTCGAGAGCGGATCGCGAGGCGCGTCGGCGATGCGGGACCGCAGCAGGCTGGCGCGTCCTTCGAGAGTTTGAGACGGGCTGAGAATGTAGACGAACTGGGCCGTGCCCGATTGCCAACGGCGGCGGCTCTCTTCAACAACGCCTGCCACGGCGCGCTGATTCGTACTGGCAAACGGCTGCGCGAAGGCATAGCGGGCGCTCGTCGAGAGCTTGTTGGTGAGTTGATGATCGGTTCGGATGAGAAACGATTCCTGCGAGATGTTGCGTGTATTCGATGTCGAAAGCAGAATGGTGCCAGCCTCGCCGTCAGCGGCGCTTGCGTTAAAGAGCGCGGCTGGGAATCCGGCGGCGGTGGCGGCGTTGCGATCGGCGGCGGAGAGCGGACTGAACGAGCCGTTGGCGGGAAGGCGGGTGGATGGGACAACGCCGCCGTCGATGTAGAACAGGCGAAAGAGCGCGCCCATCTGGCCGGGGATGAGCCGGATCAGATCGCCGTTGGGAATCGTCGCCGACGCTGTCTGTTCGAGCTTTTGCCGGAACCCTTCGTAGCTGCCGAAGAAGAAGTGTTTGTTTTTGACGATGGGTCCGCCGGCGGTGGCGCCGAAGAGGTTCTGCTTGAACGGTGGCACGATGCTGCGACGCGATCCGTCTTTGTCGAAAAAGGGGCCGTAGTTGAAGAAGTCTCGCGCATCCAGTTTAGCGTTGCGCAGGTAATGGTAGGCGGATCCATGCAATTCGTTCGATCCGGACTTGGTGATGACGTTCACCTGTCCGCCAGAGCCGCGGCCGAAGCTGGCGTCAGCGTTCGAGGTGACGATGCTGAATTCCTGAATGGCCTCGGTGGAGATCAGATTGGGCGAAGCGCCGCTGAACTCCGCCGCACCGCCGCCGCCGAGTGAGAGCCCGTTCGAGCCGCGCTCATCGTTCGACGAGGCGCCATCGATCGTGAACGAGTTGGCGACCGGACGCGCGCCACTCACCGAGGGATTGTTGGGACTGCCGCTGGCGACGCCGGGTACGAGCAGCACAAGCTTGCCGAAGTTCTCACCGTTCAACGGCAGTTCGCGAACGCGCCGCTCGTCGACGCGGCCGGAGATATCCACGCGCTGGGACTGCACGATGCTCGCGTCACTGGAGACGGTGATGGTTTCGGAGGTCTCACCGAGCGCCAGGGCGAAGTCGGCGATGGAATCGCCATTCAGGGCGACCTCGACACTTTCGCGAACCGTTTTGCGGAAGCCGGTCTTTTCGATGGTGATGCGATAGCGGCCTGGGATGAGGCGCGCGAACTGATACTCGCCGGACGCGTCCGTGCGAGTCGACGCCGCTACGCCAGTGGCGGTGTTGGCCAGGATAAGCGATGCATCGGGCACGCCTGCGCCAGCCGGATCGAGCGCACGCCCTCGCAGCGAGCCGTGAATCGAGGTTTGCGCGAACGCGACAATAGAAGCCAAGCACAGCGTAGCAATTCTGAAGAGGGTCATTCTAGGAGCTTGCGCGAACTGCGGCGAAGTGCAAAGCCTCCGACCGTCAATGCGCTGTTTTCGCTTGTGAGCGGACGCTGGAAGGAGATGGCCGGAAGCCGGCTGAGCCGAAAGAAGCGGGGTCCGCCCGTCGGCTCTTTGAGTCCGCTCACCGGCGGATTCATAGCATTGACGAGTTCAGGCTGCGTGATTTCTCCGGCGTGGCGTATAACGGTAGACATGTTCGAAGCCATCGGCCTTTCGAAAACCTACAACGGATCCGCCGCCCTCCATCCGCTTAATTTAAAGATCGAGCCGGGCGAAATCTTCTGCCTTCTCGGTGCCAACGGCGCGGGCAAGACCACGACCATCAACCTGTTTTTGAATTTCATCGCGCCCACTGGGGGCAAGGCCAGGATCGGCGGACTCGATGTCGTCGACCACTCGCTCGAATCCAAGAAGCTGCTCGCCTACATTCCCGAACAGGTGATGCTTTACAGGAATCTGAGCGGCATCGAGAACCTCGAATACTTCACTTCGCTTGCGGGCGGGCGCCATTCGAAAAGCGAGCTGGCAGGCTTTTTGGAAGAGGCCGGCCTTGCGCAGGCGGACGCTGAAAAGCGCGTCGGCGCCTATTCCAAAGGCATGCGGCAGAAGGTCGGCATCGCGATCGCCATCGCCAAGAAGGCCCGCGCGCTGCTGCTCGACGAGCCGACGTCGGGGCTCGACCCTAAGGCTTCGAATGAGTTTTCCGCGCTGCTGAAGAAGCTGAGCGGATCCGGTGCAGCCATTCTGATGGCCACCCACGATCTGTTCCGCGCCAAAGAGACCGGCACCCGCGTCGGCATCATGAAGCACGGCCACATGGTGGCGCAGTATGCGACATCCGAGCTGGGCCACGCCGACCTCGAACGCATCTATTTAGAGCACATGCACGACTGAGGAATCCCAATCATGATCTTTCGAATCGCACGAAAAGAGATGACAGAGATGATTCGCGACGGGCGGTTTCGCGTCTCGGCGGCGATCGTTTTCGCGCTGCTGGCCGGGTCGCTTCTGCTGGGCTGGCACCACTATCGCGAGATTCGCGCGCAGCACATAGCGGCGCAACAGGCGACCCGTGAGCAATGGCTGAAGCAAGGCAATAAGAATCCGCACTCGGCGGCGCACTACGGCGTCTACGCCTTCAAGCCCACGGCGCCACTGTCGCTGGTGGATCATGGCACGGACCCTTACACTGGCGTCGCGGTCTGGCTCGAGGCGCACAAACAGAACGAGTTCAAATACCGTCCGGCGCAGGACGCCACCGCCGTGCAGCGCTTCGGTGAACTCACCGGCGCGACGGTCTTGCAGTTGCTGCTGCCGCTGCTGATTGTGCTGTTGACGTTCAACGCGTTCGCGGGCGAGCGCGAATTAGGCACGCTGCGGCAGTTGGTGAGCTTGGGCGTGAAGCCTTCCGATCTCGCCTTGGGCAAAGCGGTCGGCGTCGCCGGATCGTTGCTGCTGCTGTTGATTCCCGCCACGATCGCTGGATCGATCGCGATCACGATGGCATCGGGCGGCGAAGAGACGGCCGCCGCATTGCCGCGCGCTGGCTGGATGTCACTCGGCTACCTGCTTTACTTCGGCGCCTTCATCGGCGGATCACTGGCGGTGTCGGCATTCGCTTCGTCGTCTCGCGCGGCGCTCATCGCGCTGCTCGGCTTTTGGATGTTCAACGGCTTGATCGCGCCGCGGGCGGCTTCGGATATCGCGAAGTCGCTGCGGCCCACACCTTCGGCTTTCGAGTTCGGCCAGAAGATGGAACTGGCCTTGAAGAACGGCGCCGACGGCCACGACCCGGCCGATGCCCGCAACAAGAAGCTCGAAGAAGACCTGCTCAAGAAATACAAGGTGGACAAGGTCGAGGCGCTCCCGGTCAACTTCGCGGGAATGCGATTGCAAGAGGGCGAGAACCACGGCAACGAGGTCTTCGATCATGCGTATGCGGACCTCTGGTCTGTCTTCGCGCAGCAGGACGCTGTGCACCGCGTGTTGGCCCTGGCCGCGCCGGGCTTGGCCGCGCGGTCAATCTCGATGGGTTTCGCGGGTAGCGACTTTCCGCAGCACGCGCACTTCGCCAAGGCCGCCGAAGATTACCGCCGGATGCTGCAGCGCACCATGAACGCCGACCTCATCCGCAATGCCAGCAACACCGCTCCATACTTTGCAGGCGATGATCTGTGGGCGAAGGTTCCGGCGTTTGAGTACACGGCCCCCGCGGCGAACTGGGTGGCGGCGCAGCAGACTTCCGCGTTCGGCATCCTCGCGCTGTGGTGCTGCGCAGCGGTCGCGGCGGCAGTTTGGACGGCGCGCAGGATGCAGGTTTACTAACATGTGGTTGCGGTTGATGAAGCATGAATGGCGCAATCTGAGCGCCGATCGCGCGCCCCTGGCGATCTCGCTGCTGTTGGGAGCGGTGATCGCCTATGGCGCGTTTAACGGGTCGCGCTGGGTGAAATTTCAGCGGCAAACCATCGCCTCGGCGCTAACCGAAGAGCGCGGACGCTACGCGGAGATTCGCGAGGAGATGGTTCAGGTCGAAGCCGGCGAGAAAAAGGTCTCGGCCTTTGCGGATCCGCGATTGCCGCAGTCGTTCGGACGCAGTATGGGGCTGCGCTATGCGTACCTGCCTCCGGCGGCGCTGGGGTCGCTGGCGATTGGGCAGTCCGATCTCTACCCTTACTATTTCAAGGTGTCGACCGGCAGCAAGCAGTCGTTTCTGAATAGCGACGAGATTGAGAATCCCGCGCATTTGCTGGCCGGACGCTTCGATCTGGCGTTCGTGATTCTGTTTCTGTATCCGTTGGTGATTCTGGCGTTCAGCTACAACATTGTGTCGGGCGAGAAAGAAGCGGGGACATTGGCGTTGACCCTGTCGCAACCGGTATCGCTGCGGACACTGGTGCTGGCGAAAGTCGCTCTTCGGTCGCTCTTCGTGGTGGCCCTCGCGGTGCTGCTGTCGATCGCGGGGGTGCTTGTCGGCGGCGCGGATCTCAGCGCCGAAGGATCTGGGCTTCGGCTGCTGTTCTGGATCGGCATTACGGCGGCCTACGGGGCGTTCTGGTTCGCGCTGGCCATCGCGGTGAACGCCGCCGGGCGTGGTTCGGCAACCAATGCCATTGCGCTCGCGGGCCTATGGCTGCTGTTTCTGGTGGTGATTCCGTCGGCTTTGAATGCAACGGTGAAGTCCTCCTATCCGGTGCCTTCGCGAGTCGAGATGATTCAGGCGATGCGCGTGGCCGGCGAGGATTCGACGCGCCAGAGCAGCCAGCTTTTGGCGCGGTATCTCGAAGACCATCCAGAACTCGCTCCGAAGAGCAAGGATGCGCCGCCAGACTTTGGGACTTTGCTGATCGCGGTGAACGAAGCGACCGAACGCAGTGTGCAGCCGGTGATCGACCGGTTCGATTCGCAGGTCGCCGCGCAGCAGCAAATGGTGGATCGTTTCCGCTATCTGTCACCGGCGATCGTGGCGCAAGCGGCATTCTACGATCTTGCCGGATCGAGCGCGCACCGGTACGCGCACTTTCTTTCGCAGGCGAGCACGTTTCACGCGCAATGGCGCGGGTTTCTGACGCCGCGTATTCTGAAGAAAGAGAAGCTTACGCCCGGCGATCTCGACAAGCTGCCGACGTATGCGTTTCGCGAAGAAGAGACCGGCGCGGTGTCGGCGCGCCTGCTGGCGGCACTGATTGGATTGTTGGCACCGGTGGCGCTGGTGCTGCTGCCCGCGCTGCGATGGATGAGCCGGTATCCGGTGGTGGGCTGAGCAGGGAATATGAGATGAGCACCGGTTGCATCTGCTGCACCTTGCGCGATGAGCTATTGCAAGAAGTCGCGGGGCTCGCAGCGGGAAAGCGCTTCGACTATCTGCTCATCGAATCTACCGAAGTGGTTTACAAACGCGTAGCGCGTATCGCCCGACTGGCGCATCGAACTGCCGAAGTCGCGGCCGTTCTGCAGCGGAAAGTGTTCTTCGTTGAAGTTCTTGCAGCGCCACCGTTAGGGAATGCGAACAGGTCGCCGCTGTCAAAAGCGCGTAAAGTCCGTCGGCGTCGACCGACGGCTTGGATGCGGCCCGCGCGACGCGATCACCGGTTTCCTGCGGCCGCGACGACTCGTACGTCCTTCGCCAAAGCTCGCGCCCCGACTCGAGGTCGAGCGACAGTACATGCAGTTTTTCTTTTTTCAAGTCCTCAACGGCGGTCAGATAGATGCGACCCTTCCAGACGACCGGCGTCGATTGCCCGAAGCCAGGCGTGGCGACCTTCCAGGCCAGATTGTGGCGGTCGGACCAAGTGAGCGGCAGGTTGCGCGCCGACGTGTGGGAATCGCCGGTGCCGCGGAATCCCGTCCATTGAGAGGACGGTTCGACGATTTGCAGAATGAGGGCCGGAAGTAGAAAGCTGGTCATGCGTGGATTCTGCTCAAGTTATGGGAAATCGCTTCGATTTCCCATAACCTTCTGATGACCGGCACAGGCTACAGGCTTGGCGGTGATCGGGCAATCCATTGAAATGAGCGGTAATCGGGATTTCGAGAATCCCGCTACGCCGCCACGAAGACGTTGCAAGAACTCGATCAGCATCTTTCATGCGGCGAGTTCCGGCGTATCCACCGCAACGCGTTGGTGAACCTGCACCACATCCGCAAAATGAGCGCGACGACCAGCCAGAGGTGGATCGTCACGCTCAGCAACGACATCGAACTGGTGGCGAGCAAACGCCTCGCGCACCGCGTGAGAAGGCTTTTGCGGAGCCGTGCCATGGACTGACCGGGCCCGGCCGGCCGCTCACCCGGGCAGAGCCAGACCGCCCCCAAGACTTCGCGAGATTCGTCAAATGTTGCTCCGACTGGCTCCCTTGCCTGGCGGGTTCTTAGGAGGAGCCGCAACGGAACCGGCCCTGCGGTTCGACGGTAACCCAGTAACGCTCTACGCTGGTTCCGTTTTGCGCGTGTTACTTAGGAGACCAAGGTCAAGGTGCCGTGATGGTCGCAATGACCGTTGTGGGGATGATGCAGGTGGCCGTCGACAAAGTAGTCGACGTGGTCGCCATGCGGAACTGCCTCGTGTCCGCAACTCGCGCCGTGGACATGATCGGCGGCATGCGCGCCGCAGGCGTGATCGGGCGTACAGGCTTCCGGATTGGCGGGGCTGACTTCGATCACGTGCTCGTCGAAATGACCGTCGTGCGGGGCATGCAGGTGGCCGTCGTGCAGGTAGTCCACATGGTCGCCATGGCGGATCGCGGTGTGGCCGCAGCCCGCGCCGTGGATATGGTCGTGATTTTCATGAATGGTATGAGTCATTATTCTTCTCCTTCAGGTTCGGACGCCTCGGACGGCGCCCCACTTTCACTGGCGTGGGCCAAGGCGTTGAATATCAGGTCGACAATGTGCTGGTCGGCCAAGGCATAGTTGATGTGTTTGCCTTTGCGGCGGCGCACGACGATGTCCTCGGCCCGCAGGACACGCAGGCGCTGCGAAATCGCGGACATCTCTTCGCCTTCGCTGAGCGCCAGTTCGGTCACGCAGGCTTCTCCCTGCGACAGCAGCGCGAGCAAACGCAGCCGCGACGGCTCTCCAATAGCGCGAAAGATCCGCGACGCGCGTTCCAGAGCTGCATTGCTCACTGATGGCACCCGCCGTCGCGCGCCGCCGTGGTCGGATCCAGAGCAGGCTGGATCGATCTTTTCTAGTTTCACTTGCACAACTGTTCAATTGAAGAATACACCGAACTGCGATCCGCCGTCAAGTACAAGTTCCGCAGAATCGGAAGCAGAATTCATTCGCCTGCATCTTCAGTCCGCTGGCGGCTTCCAGCGGGGTTCTTTGGAGTTTCGATGCGAATATGTGGCTGTTCATGGGGCTGACACGCATTGCGATCTGAATTCCGGGTTCACGGCATGGATTGCGCCGAAGAGGTGACCGTATTGCGCCGCGCGTTGGCCAAGCAGCCGGGCACCGCCGAACTGCGGTTCGATGTCGCGGCCGGGCAAGTTTGTCGTCGAGTACGACCGGGAGCAGATCGAACCAGCCGCCATGAGCCGCTTGGTGGAACGCGCGGGGATGGGGCTCGAGACCTGGACGGGCGACCTTCCCCCAGTCGACACAGGCTGCCTCGAACCGCCGGGTCTTCCAACCCGCGCTCTCGGCTGCGGCCATCGTCGCGGCGATGACGGTGCAGGTCGACAGCCCGTCCAGACTCGTCCTCAACATCTTTGCGCCGCATGGCGATCATGACTCGGCGAACCAGGCCGCTATCGCCTGTTATGCTCTGGCGATCGTTCTTGGGCTTTGGCTGGTGGTTCCCAAAGCGATAGCCGCGCTGCGCATGCGCCGCGCCGAAATGAACCAACGTCAGACCCTTCAGGGTCCTACAGCGACTGGTATCAGCGAGTGGCCGACACGCCGGAGACGTTACGCAAGGCGTCCACCATGGTGTTGGCGCCCTGGGCCGAGAGCGTTTCGGCGGCGACCGTTTGCATGGCGCGAGCCGGTGGCGCGCCCGCATCCGGCTTCCACCGTGACGGCGGTCGACGATTCGGAGACCTTGAGAACGATTTCGATTTCCAAATCGTTCGAAGATGCGCCGTCGAGGGTCACCTGCCTCGAAGGCGCTTCCAAATCCTTCGTGCGCGACTTGCAAACGATAGCGGCCCGGCGCGAGGCCGCGGAACTCGAAAGTTCCGGCTTCGGAGGACGCCGCGCCCGATGTCGTCGACCCCGGCGACATCAGCTACACCGAGGCCCCTGGAATCGCGGACCTGCTTTCGTCGAAGACGCGCCCACGGATGGAGGATTCCCCCAGCAATGGCAGCGATGCGCCAGAAACGGCAGAACAAAAATAAAACACTTCATTGTATGAGGGTAAGCGCGAAATCGCGACTTTCCAGCATAATTGCTGCGACTGGGGGAAAGATGTTCGCGACCGGGCCGGATCAAGGCGCCTGCGGATCGTACGGCTTCACTTGCTGGCCGATTAACTGAAAAGAAACATCGCCGTATTGCGTAAGAGTTTTCGCGATTTCGAATTGGCCGGTGACCCACACGGGATTCCACATGTCGACGGTCACGGAGCGATTGCGAATCATCGCGACGCGCACGATTTGATTGGGCGGAGGAGGTGGGGTGTGGATACAGCCGCCGAGGTAAGGGACCAAGAGAAACTCCGAGGCGTTTTTCATCTCGTCCTCAAGGGGAACCATAAAGCCCGCGATGCGAACGGTCTTGCCGTTCAGCGGTAGCAGGGTTTCACCGATGATTCCCGAGCGATAGTTGTATTGGCGAAGGTCCGCCCATCCGACGGTGGCCGCCACCTGCGGGGCGTCGGCACCCGCGACGGGGCTGTCTTCAGTGCCGTCTGGGCGTGAGACCGCGAATCCAATGGCGAACAGCGTGATTGCGAACGCCGCGATGCATGCCGCGAGCCGGGTAGTGCTCATAGCGTCGAGAGTAGCGCCCTATTTGCAACAATGCCAGCAAATCCGATTCAGCGGGATATTCTTGGCTGCGACCGGGCTGGCCAAGCCATTCGGCGGCTCGCGACGTGAAATCCGCGAATTGCTGTGTTGTCGCGGACGCTCATTGTCTTTTTTTGACCGCTCGCGGATCGTCGAGATTCACTCGCCGGAAAGTTAATGGTGGATCGGGGTGAAGCCGCTACTCTGGCAGAGGATAGTATTTCCTATGCATATTTCGGAAGGTTTCCTGCCCGCTAGCCACGCCGTCGGCTGGACACTTGTTTCAGCGCCGATCGCCGCGTGGAGCGTCCGCAGGGTCTCTCGCGCGCTGCGGCAGGAACCCAGGGCGCGCTTGGAACTCGCTGCCGTCGGCGGCTTCGCATTCGCCCTGTCGGCCCTCAAGCTACCATCCGTTTCAGGCAGTTGCTCGCACCCGACGGGAAGCGGCTTGGGCGCGATTCTGGTCGGCCCGGCGAAGATGCCGGCGATCGGATTGGCTGTGCTGTTGTTTCAGGCGCTCTTGCTTGCCCACGGCGGGCTTACCACTTTGGGCGCGAATTTGTTCAGCTTGTCGGTGGCGGGTCCACTGGTTTCCTGGACGACTTTTTCGTTGTGCGGTAAGGCGGGCCTGCCCAGCGAAGCCGGAATCTTCAGTGGCACCGCGCTGGGCAATCTGGCGACCTATGCCGTCACGGCGGCGCAGTTGGCATTTGCCTATCCGGATCCGCATTCGGGATTCAGCGCGGCTTTTGTCAAGTTCGCTTCGATCTTTGCCCTGACCCAAATTCCACTCGCGATCAGCGAAGGCCTGCTGACCGTGGTTGTGGCCAAGGCTCTCCGGAGAGCGCGTTTCAGTATCGCGGAGGCAAGCTCGTGAGATTCCCTGACTATCTCTTGTTGGCCTTCGCGCTGCTGGCCGCGTTGAGTGGCCTGTTTTGGAACCGCCTCGGAGCACGGGCCGAGTTCGCTGGCTCGGACGGCCTCGTGGTCAAAGCTTTGGGCGAGCGGGCGAAGCCGTCTTTCGAGCCTTTGTGGAAACCTCCGAGCGCGGAGGTGGAATCGGGATTGTTCGCTTTACAGGCTGCCATCGGCGGCGCTCTCGCCGGCTATGTGATCGGCCGGGCGCGAGGCGCGAAGCCGTCCCGCGTTGCGAATACATTTGACCGAGTCGATGGATCGCGAACGCAATCCCGGCAAGTTTCCGGGGGCTCTCATGCACCTTGACGCACGACTCTGCAGCGTTCCATTCCGCAATCGCTGGACCCGCGCTCATCCCGCGGAAAAGATACTCTTCTCCGCCGGGTTGCTCTTATTGACGCTCACATCCCCGGCGGGCGGACTGCTCGCGCTCGCGGCGGGCACCATCGCCGCTGTGCGCGGAGCGGGAGTGCCCGCAGCGGCATGGTGGCGCTTCGTGCGCGCTCCCCTCACCTTCGCGCTCACCGGGCTGGTCACCATGTCGATCCGCCTGCCCTTGGCGCTCGATTGGAACCCCGATCTGTGGATCGCGATTCTCGCGCGGTCTCTCGGTTCGGCGGCTGCCGCGGGCTTTCTCGGGCTCACCACGCCCATGGACCAGGTCTTTCACGTGCTCGGCCGTTTAGGCACGCCGCCCGCATTCACAGCCCTTCTTCATGCGATCTATCGATTCATCTTCACGATGTTCGACTCCCTGTCGCGAATGCTCGAAGCCACCGCCAGGCGCAATCTCGCGGCGGGATGGAAGCCGTACCTCAACGCCCTTTCCCTGCTGGCTGGAAGCCTTCTTCTGCGCGGCCTGCGGCAGGCGGCGCGAAAAGAAGAGGCGCTCGAATGGCGGCTCGGCGGCGCTTCGACGCGCATGCTCGCGACCTGGCGCGTTGCGCGCGGCTGGGTTATCGCCTCGCAGTGCGGCGCCTTCGCGCTTTCGAGCGCCGGCCTTCTAACTTGGAGGCTGCTGTAGCCGGATGCCCGCCGCGATCGAGCTGCGCGATGTCTATTTCGGCTACAAGCCCGGCTGCTGGGCGATCGGGGGCCTCAACATCCGATGGAACAAAGGCACGAAAGCCGCCATCGTCGGTGCCAACGGAGCGGGCAAGTCGACGATGCTGCTGCTGCTCGACGGCGGCCTCCATCCTTGCAAGGGCGAGATCCGCATTCTCGGGCAGGAACTGCGATACGACCGCGAGGGATTGCGCTGGCTGCGGTCCACCGTAGGCTTGGTGGTGCAGGATCCGGACGACCAGATCATCGCCAGCACCGTTGAGCAGGAAGTCGCGTTCGGCCCGCTCAATCTCGGTGTGCCCCCAGTGGAATGCCGCCGCAGGGTGAGAGCCTCGCTCTCGACACTGGATGCGCTCGACCTAATCGACGAGCCGGTGCACGAGTTGAGCTTCGGACAGAAGAAGCGCGTGGCGATCGCCTCCATCCTGGCGATGCAACCGGCGGTGCTGCTTCTCGACGAACCGACCGCCGGCCTCGACCACCTGTCTTCGGCCCACCTGCTCGCCGCGCTCGACGATTTGGCGCGGCAGGGGACCACGGTGCTTCTCACCACCCACGATTCAAACCTGGCGTATGAATGGGCGGATGAAGTGCTGGTGCTCGACCAAGGGCGGCCGGCGTTGGCAGGGGCTCCATTGGATGTCTTCGCGCATTCAGAGACGATCCAGTCGTACCGGTTGGCGCAGCCCGCAGTGATGGAAATCTGGCAGCGGACGTTTCGCGATGACTGGTGCGGCGCGCCTCCGCGCACCCGCAGCGAGCTTGTCGATGGCATCAAGGCCCTGCGGCTGGTGGGTAAGCATTAGAAAGGAAAACTCATTCATGACGGCCCCGATTCGTAACACGACGAAGCGCCTTTCGCACGGGCAGATCGTGATTTGCCTGGGATGCTGCTGCGGCCGCACCGACAAAGGCCACCCCCCCGTGCCCGTCGATTTGCTCAAGGCGGAATGGAAGCGGCGCAAGCTTTTGAAGCATGTCCAGTTGACGATCGCCGGATGCATCGGACCCTGCGACGCGAGCAACGCGGTGCTGGTGTTTCTGGGCGACGAGCCGGTCTGGCTCGGCGGCCTCCACCTGCCCGAGCACTATCGGGCCCTGCTCGACTGGGCCGTGTCCTGCCAAGAGTCCAGCGCATTGCAGCCGTTGCCCCGCATGCTGCTGCCCCATCGCATCGAAGAACGCTTTCGCACGGCCGCCGCGGTGGAACTCGCCGCTGCCGTTTGAAGATCTGGAGGAGAAACAATGACTGCAAACAAACGCGTCCCCGTAACGGTTTTGACGGGCTTTTTAGGATCGGGCAAGACGACCTTGCTCAACCGCATCCTAACGGAAGAGCACGGCAAACGCATCGCTGTGATCGAGAATGAGTTCGGCGAAGTGGGCGTGGACAATGAACTGGTACTCACGGCCGACGAAGAGATTTTCGAGATGAACAACGGCTGCATCTGTTGCACCGTTCGCGGCGACTTGATCCGCATTCTCGGCAATCTGATGAAACGCAAAGACCGCTTCGACTACATCATGATCGAGACGACGGGGCTGGCCGACCCCGCGCCGGTGGCGCAGACGTTCTTCGTCGACGACGAGATGAAAGAGAAGCTGGCCCTCGACGGCATCGTGACCGTGGTCGACGCCAAGCATATCTGGGAACACATCGACGATTCGAGCGAAGCGAAGGAACAGGTCGCTTTCGCGGACGTGATCCTGCTCAACAAGGTGGATCTGGTCTCGCCCGCCGATCTCGACAAACTCGAAACGCGCATCCGCCAGATGAATCCCGCCGCCCGCATCCACCGCACGCAGGACGCGAAAATCGGCATGGACAAAGTGCTCAACGTCGGCGGCTTCAACCTTGATCGCGCGCTCGAAGTGGACCCAATGTTTCTTGAGCCCGAGTATCCGTTCGAATGGGGCGGCGCCTTCGACCTGCCGGCGGGGACGCACGAGTTCATCATGCAAGAAGGCCCGGATCCGGAAATGGGCTTCTGCCTCTTTTCGGCCACCAGCACAGGCTTCGACGGCCTTGAAGAGAATCAGATGGACGCCGTGCTGGCGTACTCGAGCGACCCGGTGCCGGTCGAAGCCGGCGGCGCGATCAAGCCGGGATTCAGCCGGTCTGAGTTGCGCCTGCCCGCGAGCGGCGAATGCCGCTTTAAGATCGTCGTCGACAAGCCCGGCCCGCACGCGATCTTCACGCAGCACCATCCCGACGAGTTTCAGGCCAAGCTGCTGGTGGCCGGCGTGCCGGTTGACGCCTTGTCCGCCAAAGAATACAAGCCCGACCACGAGCACGACGAGGAGGTGACCTCGGTCGGCATCACCACGCCCGGCGATCTCGACATCAAGAAGTTCAACCGCTGGCTGAGCGAGTTGCTGATGAACCAGGGTCCGGACATCTTCCGCATGAAGGGCGTGCTCAGCATCAAGGGCGACGAGAACCGCTTTGTCTTCCAGGGAGTGCATATGCTGTTCGACGGGCGCCCCGACAGGCCTTGGGGCACCGAATCGCGGCACAATTCGCTGATCTTCATCGGGCGCAACCTCGACCGCGCCGAGTTAAACAAAGCCTTTCAAAAATGCCTCGCCTAGCCGCGCCGCCTCCGCTTGTCAGCGCGCCGCAACTGCGCCTGGCGTGGGAAACCGGCATCGGTGATCACGTGATTCGCATTGTCTGGTCGCCGGATGGCGGGCTGCTGGCCATCGCGGCCGTTTCGGGTGCCGTGCAAGTGCGGAACGGCGCCACCGGAGACCTGCTCTGTGTGTTCGACGGACACGGCTTCGGCACGCAGAGCTTGGCCTGGAACAAGTCCGGCAAACTGCTGGCGTCCGGCGGACAAGACGGCATGGCCCGTAGCTGGTCTTTGGCCGAAGGACGCTGCGTCGCCGAGTTCGAGGGTGGCGCGCCGTGGGTGGAACACGTCGCCTGGCATCCGCTGCGCGAGGATGCGCTGTTGACGGCCGCCGGGCGCAAGCTGCGCTATCGTTCCGCCAACGGCGCCCTGATTCGCGAATACCCCGACTTTGACAGCACGATCTACGATCTCGCCTGGCAGCCCGGGTCGACTCATTTCGCCGTCGCCGGCTATGGGGGCATCGTGATGTACAAAGACGACGCCAAGGAACAGGCTAGGCGCTTCGACTGGAAGGGCTCGATTCTCAGCTTCGCCTACAGCCCGAACGGAAACTTCATCGCCACCGGCAACCAGGATGCGAGCGTCCACTTCTGGTACCGCAAGAGCGGCAAGGACCTGCAGATGACCGGCTACATGACCAAGGTCCGTGAGCTGTCGTGGGACGCGGGCAGCCGCTTTCTGGCCACCGGCGGCAGCCCCGTGGTGACGGTCTGGGATTGCAGTGGCAAAGGGCCCGCGGGCTCGACGCCGGCGCAGTTGGATGAGCACGGCGTGCCCGTGTCAGCTCTGGCGTTCCAGCATGCTGGCGCGCTGCTGGCGTCCGGATGTCCTGGGGGCCTGGTGTGCGTGTGGAACCACCGCAAACCGGATCGCCCACTGCGGCAGGCGCGGCTCGATGGAGGCATCACGCAATTGGCGTGGGCGGCTGACGACAAGAAGTTCGCAGCCGCGTCGGCCAGCGGCGCCGTGCGCGTGTTCATCGCCTCGGAGCAGGCCTGAGCCGGACCCATGAGTCCAAGGCTCATGCATCAGCAGTGCTGGCTCTGGGGCTGTGACATCCGCAGGCCCCAGGGGAATTTGCTGCTTGACTACGGATTCCACCGCGCGCGCCAGGCGGCAGGCGTCTCGGGCAGCAGCCGGTACACGTTCCGCTTTCCCGATTGGCAGTTGGATCTCTGGGGGTTCGGCGCGGTCTGCACCTCGAAAGAGGTCCGCTTCTATCTCAATCGCTACGAGGTGGAACCGAGGCTGATCGCCGACCCGCAATGGCCCGCCAACGACGCGAGCGCGCCTCCCGGCGAGACGGGTTTGGCCACGGGGCCGATTTCGAAAGCCGTGAACCGGACGCTGTGCGAACAGACCGCGCAATTCTTCTTGTGGATTTCCGCCTATGAGGAATGGGTGCTGCGGTCGCAGGGCCTGCGATACCGCCACGACACGATGCGCGCCTGGACGCACTCGGCCTATCTTCCGGCCTGCCTGCCCGAGCTCTGGACCGAAGCCGCCGCAGGCATGCTGGTTCGCATCTGCCCCAAGGAGCCGCAATGACTTTCGACGTCGTCATCGCGGTGGCGGAACGGCCGGGCTCGGCGTGGCGGCTGCCTTGGACGCTCTTGAAATCGACAACCTGCTGGTTCTCGAGCGCGGCGAGATCGGCGAATCGTTCCGCCGCTGGCCGAAGCAGATGCGCTTCATCACGCCCTCGTTCGATTCGATGGCTTACGGGTCGGTTGACCTCAACAGTATCCACCCGCTGACATCGCCCGCCCACATGCTCGGTGTGGAACATCCGTCTGGCGCAGCCTACGCCGGGTACCTTGCGCGCTTCGCCGCGATGGGCGAGCTCAAGGTGCAAACCGGCGTGGACGTCCAGTCGGTCGAATCGGCTAAGCGCGGCGGGTTCGCCTTGCGCACCAGCCGCGGCGTGTATCGGGCAAAACACGTGGTGTGGGCCGCCGGAGAATTTCAGTATCCGAAACGCAATGGATTCGAAGGCGCGGACCTGTGTGTCCACAACGGCGCCGTGCGCGATTGGGGGAATTGGGTTCCGGCCCGGCCGAGGTCGGTGACGGCTCGTTCATCGTTGTTGCCTAAGCCGTCGATCGTGCACGTGTTGTAGGCATGGCGCGCTCCGCTCACGGGTGGCGTGGAATTGCTGCCTTCGGTGGAATTGTAGCTGCCGATTCCCGGCGCGAGCCGCAGTAGCTTGCTGACCCTGCACCAATAAAAAGCGCTGCGTTTCAGGACGATAGACGTTGGGTCGAAACTCGATCAGCTTCCAATTCGGGCCGTATTCAATGCGGAACTGGGTGCTGTGCCGAACTTTCGCTTTGTCTGGAAAGTAGTCGATGCCGGCCTGGTAAGCCGCCGCGCAGTTCGCGGTCAGGTTCCTTTTTCCCGCAGGTGCCGGGGCCAGTTTCGACTTCTCTGTTATCGCCGTTGACCGGCAACCGCTGAGAAGTCCAAAAAGGAGCATGGCGATGAAACCAATAGCGAACGGCATTTACCCCACGAGCATAGCTGTTTGAATCGCACCCAGGAAGGATTTCCACGCCAATGCGCGTTTTCGTCCAATGAGTGGACCAATAGGCCCAATGAGTGGAGGCCAGTTCCGAGCATCCGAGTAACTATTGGTTGGACGAGAACGGCGAATTTGAAATCAGCAGTTTTGTGCGGGGTTCGGATTTTCCGGATGGGAGTGTCATGCGTTCGGGTCGATGCCGTGGCTAGCGGTTCGAATCTGCGGTATGGAGCCAAAACTTTTTCTGTACACAACGCCTTTGCTATTTCAGCAGGTTGCACATCTCAGCCTCAAGCAGGCTGCCGTGGATTCGCGAGACTGTCCAGAAGTCATCCACCGGCCCGCACAAAGGCCATCGCCGAACTACCACGCTCGGTCACTCTCCTCCCCAAACCACACAGCTACAGGAGACGCGTGCATCCAAATACGGGTTCCGTTCTGCGCGCGTTTCCCGGGTAGCCTTGAACTCGGCGAATTGGTGATGTATAGTCATGTGACATTCCGCGATGCGACAACGCGGGATACAGTTCAAGGAGCAATCACTCTACGTGCCCTCGTCAATCGATTTGGTCTGGAAGAACGGCAAGTTCGGCCAGACATCGCGCCGCGACTCGTGGTGGCGTGAATCCTTCTTCGTCTTTCTGGGACTTTCCACCTTCCTGATCTACGCCAACTGGGCGGCATTTCAAGGAAACCACTACACTCACGGCCCGTATCTTTCGCCGTTTTATTCACCGGAACTGTGGGGGGACTCTCCACACGCCATCTTTGGACCCAAACCTTCCTGGTATCCGGACTTTCTGCCATTTTCCCCAGCGTTGCTCATTCTCTGGGCGCCGGGACTCTTCCGTTTCACCTGTTACTACTATCGCGGCGCCTATTACAAATCCCATTGGGCCGACCCGCCCGCATGCGCTGTCAGCGAGCCTCGCAAGAGTTATCTCGGCGAGAATTCGCTGCCTCTCATCATGCAGAACGTGCACCGCTACTTCATGTATCTGGCGATTCCGTTCATCGTGTTTCTCGGCTACGATGCCTTCAAAGCGTTCTGGTTCGACGGCAGATTCGGCGTCGGCATCGGATCGTTGCTGCTCACCGTGAACGTGGTTCTGCTCGCCTGCTACGTCTTCGGATGCCATTCCTTCCGCCATTGGTGGGGCGGCTACCTCGACCGGATCTCAGCCCAGCCATTCAAGCGCAAAGTCTACGATTGCGTTTCCTGCTTGAATTCGAGCCACAAGAAATACGCGTGGGCAAGCCTGCTCAGCGTCGGCTCATCGGACCTCTACGTTCGGCTGTGTTCCATGGGTTACCTCACCGATTGGAGGATTCTATAGATGCCGGAATATCAGTCGTACTCTTACGACGTGCTGGTTGTCGGCGCGGGCGGAGCGGGTTTGCGCGCGGCCATTGAAGCGGCCGGCAGCGGCGTTTCGGTGGGCGTCGTCACGAAATCGCTGCTAGGTAAAGCGCACACAGTGATGGCGGAAGGCGGCGTTGCGGCGGCCATGGCCAACGTGGACGATCGCGATTCCTGGAAAGTCCATTTTGCCGACACCATGCGCGGTGGCCAGTATCTGAACAATCCGAGGATGGCGGAGTTGCATGCCAAAGAAGCTCCGGACCGCGTGCGCGAGTTGGAAGCCTGGGGTGCGCTCTTCGATCGCACCGAAGACGGGCGAATTCTGCAACGCAACTTTGGCGGACACAAGTATCCGCGCCTTGCGCATGTGGGCGACCGCACCGGCCTTGAGATGATCCGCACGCTGCAGGATCACGGCATTCACCAAGGGATGACCGTGCACATGGAATGCACGATCCTGACGCTGCTGCTCGATGGCGGCCGCATCGCGGGAGCTTTTGGATACGATCGCGAACGCGGCCACTTCATGCTGTGGAAGGCCAAGGCTGTGGTGCTCGCCACGGGTGGCATCGGGCGCGCCTTCAAGATCTCTTCGAACAGTTGGGAGTATACGGGCGACGGCCACGCGCTGGCCTATGAGGCCGGTGCCGAGCTGCTCGATATGGAGTTTGTGCAGTTTCATCCGACCGGCATGGTATGGCCGCCGAGCGTACGGGGCATTCTGGTGACGGAAGGCGTGCGCGGCGAAGGCGGCGTGCTCAAGAACAGCGAAGGCCGCCGTTTCATGTTCGACGATATTCCGGACAACTACAAGGGGCAGACCGCCGACAACGAAGCGGAAGGCTGGCGCTACACGCAAGGCGACAAAGAGGCCCGTCGCCCGCCAGAACTGCTCACCCGCGATCACGTCGCGCGCTGCATCAATCGCGAGGTTAAGGCGGGGCGCGGAAGTCCGCATGGCGGCGTGTATCTCGACATCGCTTGGATCAAGCAGCACATTCCGAAATCGGAAGAACATATCAAGAAAAAGCTGCCCAGCATGTATCACCAGTTCAAGCAGCTCGCCGACATCGACATCACCAAGGTGCCGATGGAAGTGGGTCCGACGACCCATTACATGATGGGCGGTGTGCGTGTGGATGGCGATTCGCAGATGTCCAACGTGCCTGGCTTGTTTGCCGCCGGGGAATGCGCGGCCGGCCTGCACGGCGCCAATCGCCTGGGTGGGAATTCGCTTTCCGACCTATTGGTGTTCGGCAAGCGCGCGGGCCAACACGCGGCCGAATTCGCACGAAAAAACCCTGCGGCGAATGTGGACGACGCGCAGATCGACAGCGCCGCCAAGTTTGCCCTCGGCCCGTACAATCACGGTGCGGCGGGCGAATCGCCCTATGCGATCCAATACGAACTGCAGGAAAAGATGCAGGAACTCGTTGGCATCGTGCGTATCGAATCCGAAATGAAGCAGGCGCTCGAAGTGGTGGCACGTCTGAGCGAGAAGTCGAAGCGCGCGGGCATTACCGGCAACCGGCAGTACAACAACGGCTGGCACACTTGCATGGATCTTCCTAATTTGATGACGATTTCGGAGGCGATCGCGCGTTCGGCGATGTTTCGGCAGGAAAGCCGCGGCGCGCAGTTTCGCGACGATTTCCCCGAGAAAAGCGCCGAGTGGGCGAAATACAATCTCATTGTAAAGAAGGGGCCCGATGGCGGGATGGCCGTGGAAAAGCGTCCGGTCATCGAGGTGCCCGCGGAGCTGAAGCAAGTGATCGAGGAGCAGAAATAGCCATGAACGCGACATTTCAAATCTGGCGCGGCGATGCTTCCGGCGGGGACTTTCAGAACTTCACTACGGAAGTTTCTGAAGGCATGGTGGTGCTGGACGCGGTTCACAAAATCCAGGCTGAGCAAGCTCCCGATCTAGCGGTGCGGTGGAATTGCAAGGCGGGCAAGTGCGGGTCGTGCTCAGCGGAAATCAACGGTATGCCCCGTTTGATGTGCATGACCCGTCTCAATGCTATCCCGATGGATAAGCCAGTGACGGTCGAGCCGATGCATGCGTTTCCGCTTATCAAAGATCTGGTGACGGACGTCAGTTGGAACTACGAGGTCAAGAAAAAGATCAAGAAGTTCAAGCCGCGCAAGCCGGATGCGCCCGATGGCACGTGGCGCATGCAGCAGGCGGATGTCGATCGTGTCCAGGAATTCCGCAAGTGCATCGAGTGTTATCTCTGCCAGGATGTTTGCCACGTGCTGCGCGAACATCGCAAGCACGATGAGTTCATTGGGCCCAGGTTCTTTGTGTATACGGCGGCGCTTGAGATGCATCCGCTTGACACTGAAGATCGACTTGCCGATCTGAAGGGGCGGGACAACATCGGATACTGCAACATCACCACCTGCTGCCGCCAGGTGTGTCCCGAAGAAATCACGATCACCGAGAACGCCATTATTCCTCTCAAAGAACGCGTGATCGACGAATATTACGACCCGCTGCACCGATTGTTCCGGATCTTCCGGGGCAAGAAAGACTGAAAACCCGCCGAGCAAAGGAAGGACAAAGACCATGATCCGTCTCAAGCCGCTTGCGATCGAGGCAGTGCCCGGCGCGCTTTCCAAGATCGAAAGGTACCGCCTGTTGAACGAACCGGAGCAGGCGGAAAGCATCTGCCGCGATATTCTCGACGCCGCTCCGGGGCATGAGCAGGCCAAGGTGATGCTGATTCTGACGTTGAGCGATCAGTTCGACAAGCGTCCGAGGCTTGTCGATGAAGCGCTGGCGGAAGCGTCCGGGCTTGCGGATCCATACGGCTGCGCTTACTACACAGGCATGATCTGGGAACGGCGCGCTCGGGGCCGCTACGAGATGGGTGGTTACGGTGGCAACGCGATTGTCCACCATTGGTACATTGAGGCGATGCGCTGGTTCGAGAAGGCCGAAGCCATCCGGCCCGTCGGCAATGACGATGTCCTGCTTCGCTGGAATACCTGTGCCAGGTTTCTCAATGCCCACCCCGAGGTCTGTCCCGAAACCGAAGAAGCCTATGTTCCGCAATTGCTGGAATAAATGGATTTAACCTTACCCTGCGCTTGCACTTGCTTGGCTCAAGGGCTACTTTTGCCGCGACGTTAGTCACCTGGTGGTTGACAGCCGCATCTCGGAACTCCGGCTAGCCGCCGACGATCAATTCCAACGCCGATAGCGGGGCCGCCGCGACCCCGGGCTTCGCTGGACGGTCCCCGGATTGCCAGCTCGATATTCTCCAGCGTAATGCGGAAGCGTTCACCCCGTGTTGTGCATCCATTTTTCCGCCGGGG
>Ga0163144_10000469_pt1 | contig 94046 bp, 86 predicted proteins | sample OliLak19BULKMAT1_FD_123175 | JGI IMG/M metagenome (GOLD analysis project Ga0163144, IMG submission 123175) | Freshwater microbial mat bacterial communities from Lake Vanda, McMurdo Dry Valleys, Antarctica - Oligotrophic Lake LV.19.BULKMAT1 | ecosystem: Environmental > Aquatic > Freshwater >...
CGGCGTCTCGATCCAGACGAGCTTCGTGTTCGGCGTGAAGGCTTCCTCGACCGCGTCGAGGTCCGTGGTGTCGACGAACGTGAACGTCACGCCGAAGCGGGCGAAGACCTTCGTGAACACGCGGTACGTCCCGCCGTAGAGGTCGTTGCCGCAGATCACGTGGTCGCCGGAGGACAGCGCCTCGATGATCGTCGAGGTCGCGGCCATGCCGGAGCCGAAGCAAAGGCCGAACGCCGCGCCCTCGAGCGAGGCCAGGTTCTTCTGCAGCGCGTCGCGAGTGGGATGGACCGTGCGGGCGTAGTCGTAGCCCTTGTGCTTGTCGGGATACTCCTGCACGTAAGTCGAGGTCAGGTAGACCGGCGTCATGATGGCACCGGTCGACGGATCGGGGCTTTGGCCCGCGTGGACCGCGCGCGTCGAGAATCCCAGCTCTTTGTCGTCGGGGGTCATGGCGGCGATTCTATCAATCTTGCGGGTCGAGAAGCTCGATCTCGATCCCCGCGCCGCGGACCACGAACTCGCTGGAGTCGGCGGGAGAGAGAAGCAGGGCCACCTCGCCGGCTTCGTCGAGCGGCGCCGGAAGGCCGTCGTCGTACCTTTCGCCGTTTAGAACGAGGGTACCGCCTTCGAGCAGGCATGGGAGGTCGATATGGTCGCGCTCGGAGACGCCCTCCCTGACGCGGATGACCGCGTTCCGGAAGGCGCCCTCGCCGTCCTCGCGGACGTAGACGGTGCAGGACAGCAGCAGGTCGCCGCCCTCGAGCGACGTCTCCTCGATCGTCGAGTCGTGGAGCTCGATGACGCGGTCGCTCACGTCTCGGTCGCTCATGACGAAAGCCCCGCGAGCTCGGCGTACTTGCGCGTCATGTAGCGCAGGTAGGGAGCCGGGTCGATCGCGCGGCCCGTCGCGGCGGCGACGATCTCCGCGGCGGTGCCCGTGCGGCCGCGGCGGTGGACGTTGTCGACGAGCCAGGACAGCAGGGACGGCGCGCCGCCGTTCTCGATCTCGCCCTCGATGCCGGGCTTGGCGGCCAAGGCCGCCTCCCATAATTGCAGCGAAATCACGTTACCGATCGCGTACGTCGGGAAGTATCCGATGAGACCCTCGGCCCAGTGCACGTCCTGCAGCACGCCGCGGGCGTCGTCGGGCGGGACGATCCCGAGGGAGTCCTTCATCTTCGCGTTCCACGCCTCGGGAAGGTCAGCCGCGCGCAGGCGGCCGGCCAGCAGATCGCGCTCGAGCTCGAAGCGCAGGATCACGTGAAGGCCGTAGGTCAGCTCGTCAGCCTCGACGCGGATGCAGGAGGCCGACACGTGGTTGACCGCGCGATAGAAATCCTCCGGAGTCAGGCCGCGCGTCTGAGGGAACGCCTCGTGGTAGCGCGGCGTCCAGCGCTTCCAGAAGCCGCGGCTGCGGCCGACGACGTTCTCCCAGAGGCGCGACTGCGACTCGTGCATCGCCATGGTGGCGCCCGTCGCGAGCGGCGTGCCCTCGAGGTCCTCCCCGGTCCCCTGCTCGTAGAGGCCGTGCCCGGCCTCGTGCATGCAGCCGTAGAGGCTCGAGAACGGCAGCTGCTCGGAGTAGCGCGTCGTCAGGCGCACGTCGCCGCGCCCGAGAGAGCAGCAGAACGGGTGGGCCGCCGTATCGAGGCGTCCGCGCTCAAAGTCAAAGCCCATCTCGCGCACGGCCAGCTCGCCCAAGCGGCGCTGCTGCTCGATGGGATAAACGCCCGGCATGACGGGCGCCTCAAATCCGCGCGCGAGCACGCTCTTGACCAGCGGGGCCAGGCCGGCGCGAACCGCGTCGAGCACGCTGGCCGCCTCGCCCGTCGTCATGCCCGGCTCGAACTCCTGAAGCCAGGCGTCATAAAGGTCCCCGGCGGGCGCCAGCGCTTCGGCTTGGCGGCGCTTGAGCTCGAACATCCTCTCGAGCGCGGGACGGAACAGGGAAAAGTCGCTCTTGGCCCGCGCCTCGACCCATATCTCGTGGCTCAGGGCGGCATGGCGCGCGAGCTCCGAGACGAGCGCGGCCGGCACGCGGCGGCGTCGCTCGAACTCGCGGCGCGCCCAGCGCCGCATCGCGGCTTGCGTCTCGTCGCCGGGGGTCTCGGCCTCGGCCGCGTCGAGCAGGCGGCCGAAGTCGGCGCCCGAGAGCAGCGCGTGCATGGCCGAGCTGACGGCGGCGCAAGCCTCCCCGCGCGAGGCGGCCCCGCCGGACGGCATCATGACCGCGTGGTCCCAGGAGAGCAGGCCTTCGGCCTTGCCGAGGGCGGCGAACGCGCGCAGCCGCTCGTCGAGCGCGCGGTAGGCGGGCGTCACCGGCCTAAGCCGGGTCGCCGAGAACTTCGAGGGCCGCGCGCTCGACGTCCTTCGTCTGCGGCTGGATGAAGTACTCGAGGTTGGGCGAGAGCGCGATGCCCGGCGTGGCCTTGCCCGCCAGCAGGCGCGGGCGGACCTTGAGCTCGTAGAAGCACTCGTCGACCAGGCGGCGGATCAGGTGCTCGGCGAAATTGGTGATCTCGGTCTCTTCATTGACGAAGAGCACGCGGCCCGTCTTCTTGACGGAAGTCTTGATCGCGTCCCAGTCGTAGGGCATCAGCGAGCGCAGATCGATCACCTCTAGGCGCCCTTTGCCCTCGGACTTGAAGCGGCGCGCGACGTCGAGGCAGATCGGGGCCATGCGGCCGTGCGTCACGATCGTGGCGTCCTCGCCCGCATGGGAGATCTTCGCCTTGCCGATCTCGACGGTGTAGTCGGTCAGCTTGGGCCAGGCGGCCTTCCACTTGGTGCGGTCGCCGAGAGGCGCGTCGATCATGTCGTGCAGCGCCTTCTCATCGGCCGGCTCGCCGGGGATCAGCTCCTCGCCCTTGGAGCGCATCAGGGCCTTGGGCTTCAGGAAGAGGACGGGATCGTCGCTCTTGATCGCCGCGATCATGAGGCCGTAGGCGTCGATCGGCGTGGAGGGGCAGACGACCTTCATGCCGTGCAGCTTCGTGGCGATCGAATCGAAGGAATGCGAGTGGTAGAGGCTTCCGTGAATGCCGGAGCCCGTCGGGGTCATCACGACAAGCGGCGTCCTGTAGCGGCCGCCGGAGGCCCAGTGGCCATTCGCGGCGAGCTTGAGCATGTCGACGACGTTGAAGATGTAGTCGACGAACTGGATCTCGGCGACGGGGCGGCCGCCCGCCCACGCGAGACCCAATGCCGCTCCGATGATGCCGCGCTCATCGAGCGGCGCGTTCCACGCGTTCTTGAGGCCCTGCGTGGCGGTGAAGACGCCGCCCAGGGGCGGGCCGACGTCCTCGCCGAAAATCTCGGTGACGCCGAGGTTCTGCTCGCCGTAGTGGAGGGCCATGCGAATGGCCTGCGCCATGTTGGCCATGTCAGCTGCCTCCCTTCGTCGGGTAGGACGACGGCAGGCCGTCCGTGAACACATTCTCCCACACCGTTTCGACGGCGGGGAAAGGCTCGCCCTTGACCTGTTTGTGCGCCGCGTCGAGGGCGGCGGCCTCGCGCTCCCAGACCTTCTTGAACGCGTCGGCCTTCGCGAGGCCGCGCTTTATCATCTGTTCCTCGAGAATGGCGATGCAGTCGGCCTCGGGGATGCGGTTGGCTCCCGAGGACGAGGAGTGGCCGTACAGGCGGCTCGTCTTGACCTCGAGCAGGTAGGGGCGGCGGTTCTTGCGCACGTAGGCGAACGCCTCTTCGAGGCCGGCCCACGACTCGAGCACTTCGTTGCCGTTGATCGTCTTGCCGGGCATATCCGGGAACACCTTCGCCCAGTCGGCGATGTGCTTCTCGCCGTGCTGCGTCGCCGCGGCCGTCGAGATGCCCCAGCCGTTGTTGACGACGATGATCAGGATCGGGAGCGGGAGCGCGGGGCGATTGGCCCAGACCAGGCAGGAGTGGAAGTCGCCCTCGGCCGTGCCCGCGTCGCCGCCGTTGACGACGGTGATCGCGTCTGTCTTCGCGCGCGCCTGCGCGATGCCCGTGCCGATGGCCGTCGAGTACTGCGTCTCGATCGTCGGAGAGACCGGCACGACATTGAGCTCGGGGATCGCGTAATGGTTCACGAAGTTGCGGCCCTTGGAGTAAGGATCCGTCGCGACCGAGCGCATCTGGCGAACGGAGTCGATGGGCTTGGCGCCCATCGCGAGCACGATCGCGGCCGAGCGGTAGTGCAGGTGCAGGAAATCGTGGTTCACGCCGTGGCCCTTCTTGACCTGCAGACCGAGAGGCACGTTGAAGGCCTCCTCGCCGGGGCCGCCGATCCAGAAGAAGCCGTCGCCGCCCTTGCTCATCTTGATCAGGCGCTCTTCCAGCAGGCGCGCGCGGACCATAAGCTCATGGATCTGGAGCAGCTTGGCGGACCCGAGCGTCTTGTACGGGTCGGCGGCGGCGCCGTTCTTCGAGGGCGACTTGGCGGTCTTGGCGGTGGGCATCCCGGTGATTCTAGGAAATACGGGGACCCCTCTCAATAGTCACCTTAGACTTTAGGGTCAGGCTTCCAAATTCCAAATTCGTCGACGAATTTGGAATTTGGAAGCCTGACCCTAAAATTCCCTCAGTTGGGCTTGTCGAGCTTCGCGACGCGGTCCGCGCCCTTTTTAGCGAGCTTATGAGAAGGGAACTTGGTCCCGACCTCCTTGTAGACCTCGATCGCCTTCGCGTTGTCGCGCAGCGGGTCCTCGTAGACGCCCGCGGCGTCGTACAGGGCCTGAGGCGCCTCCTTGGCGCCCGCGTAGTCGTCGGAAACTTTGCGCAGGATCTCGGCCTGACGGCCGAAGTCCCTGAGATCGCGCCGCTCGATGTCGGCCGCCAGCAGCAGGGCGTCGATGCCGTCCTGGCCGCCGTGCATGGAGGACAGGCGCATCAAGGTCTTCACCGCGTCCTCGGGTCCGCTGAGCCGGTCGCGCTGCAGCTTCGCCATCGTCTTGAGCGACTTGAGCGAGGCGAGGGTCTTCGGAAAGAGCTTCACGATGCGCTCGTGCATCTCGACGGCGAGCGCGTACTGGCGCAGCTTGTCATCGAAGAGACGCGCCGAGTTCTCAAGCGCGGCCTGGACCTCCGGCGCCTTCGGATACTTCTCGACGAGCTCCTGATAGGCGTCGATCGCCTTCTTCGGGTCGCGAAGCGCGTCCGAGTAGAGGTCCCCGATCGCCATCTGCGCCTGCGAACGGGACGGGCTCTCGGGGTACAGCGCGAGCAGCTTGCGCCACGCGAGCATCGACGCGGCGGGCTTGTCGTTGGCCGCGTGCAGCCGCGCGAGCGCGGCCTGCAGCTTGTCGCCGTCCTTGTGGGCCGGAAAGCGCACCGTGAAGTCGCGGATCTCGGCGGCCACGGGCTCGTACAGCGCGTCGGGAGCGAGGTCGGCGAGCTTGCGCCAGAGCGAGGACAGCCGGTCGGCCTTGTCGGCCGTCTCGGGCAGCCGGACCAGGTCGTTGAGGATCTGGCGGTGGCGGCGCGACGCCTTCTTGTCGACCAAGGTCAGGAAGTCGGACTTGGCGCGAAGGCCGATCTTCGTGTCCGGGTACTCGTACAGGAGGCGCAGCAAGGAGGCGGTCGCCGGCTGCCAATCGCCGTTCTTCTGCCGGAGGCCGGCGAGCAGCAGCATGGCCTCGGGAGCCTGGTCCGCGGAGGGATAACGGCGCACGAACACGGCGAGTTCCTCCATCGCGGCTTCCTGCACCTTGACGTCGGCGTCCTCGGCCGCGGCCTTGGCGAACGCGAACTCCTCGTCGGGGCCGGTCGCCTTCACGACGGGCGCGGGGGCGGGAGCGGCCTTGGCCGCCTTCGGCTCGGGCTTGGGTTCCGGCTTCGGCTCCGGCTTCGGCTCCGGCTTCGGCTCCGGCTTCGGCTCCGGCTTCGGCTCCGGCTCGGGCTTCGGCTCGGCCTTGGGCTCGGGCGCCGGCTCATCCTTCGGCTTATCGTCGAGCATCGAGGGTCGCGGCGGCGCTTTCTCCGCCGCCGCCTCGACGACGTCCGTCTCCGGCGCGGCCGGCGCCGTCGCCGTGGGCGCGGCCTCCGGCGACGAAATGAGCGATCCATCATCCTGCGCGAACGACGTGACGGCGCACAGCAGAAGCGGCAGAAGGAGCAATTTCATCAGTGGATCTCCGAGGCGCGGGATACGGCGTTGACGACGTCGTACTTCGTCACGATGTCGTAATTCTTGCCGTTCTTGACGAGGACGGCCGGGCGGTCCGGCGTGAAATAGCGGAGGACGGATTCGACGCGGGCCTGGGGCGCCAGCACGGGCAGCGGCCCCGTCATCGCCTCGCGCACGATCATCTTCTTGATGTCGCGGCCCTTGAGCATGTGGCCAAGGACCTCATCCTCCATGACCGTGCCGACGACCTTGTCCTTCTCGAAGACGGGAAGCTGGGAGATATCGAGCTTGCGCATGAGCGCCATCGCCTCGAACAGCTTGTCGGTCGGCTTGACCGTCGCGAGCCTGCCGCCCTTGCCGTGCTTGCGCTTGGCGTCGAGGATATCGGCGACCTTAAGCGGCACCTCGCTCTCGAAGTATTGGTTCTCCTTCATCCACTCGTCGTTGTAGATCTTGGAGAGATAGCGCATGCCCGTGTCGGGCACGAGGATCACCATGAAGTCCTTCTCGGTGAGCTTCTTCGCGTACTGCAGGCCGGCGACCATCGCGGACCCGCCGGAGCCGCCCGTCAGGATGCCCTCCATTTTCGCGAGCTTGCGCGTCATGAGGAAGCAGTCGCGGTCGGGCGTGACGATCACGTCGTCGACGCATTTGAGGTCCATGGTGCCCGGGAAAAAGTCCTCGCCGATGCCCTCGACGACGTAGGGCTTGGCGACGCCCATCTTCTTGTTGACGATCTTGTCGTAATACAGCGAGCCGACGGGGTCGGCCCCGATGATCTTGATCTTCGGGTTCTGCTCGTGAAGGTACTTGGCGACGCCGGAGATCGTGCCGCCCGTGCCCATGCCGGCGACGAAGTGCGTGATCTTGCCGTCGGTGTCCTTCCAGATCTCGGGCCCCGTGGTCTTATAGTGAGCCTTGGGGTTCTCCATGTTCTCGTACTGGTTCGGGTGGTACGCGCCGGGAATCTCCTCAGTCATCTTGTCGGCGACGGAGTAGTAGGAGCGGGGATCCTCGGGCTCGACGTTCGTCGGGCAAACGATGACCTCCGCGCCGAGCGCCTTTAATAAATTGATCTTCTCGCGCGACTGCTTATCCGTGATCGTGAAAATGAGCTTGTAGCCGCGCAAGGCGGCCACGAGGGCCAAGCCGATGCCCGTGTTGCCCGAGGTGCCCTCGACGATGGTGCCGCCGGGCTTGAGCAGGCCGCGGCGCTCGGCGTCGTCGATCATCGCGACGCCGATACGGTCCTTGACCGAGCCGCCGGGGTTCATAAACTCGGCCTTCGCGTAGATCTTGCACCTCAAGCCCTTCGCCAGCGCGTTGATGCGGATCAGCGGGGTGTTGCCGATGGCCTCGAGCACGTTTTCGTAGCGCATGATTCTCCTTAGACTTCGCGACGGCCCGACAACGCGTACGACAAGGTGCGCTCGTCGAGGTAGTCGAGGTCGCCCCCCAGAGGCACGCCATGAGCGATGCGCGTGATCTTCACCTGGAAGGGCTTCAAAATCTGGGCGAGGTAGAGGGCGGTGGCCTCCCCCTCGGTGTCGGGATCGGTCGCGAGCACGATCTCCTTGACGGCGCCGCCGCGCACGCGCTCGACGAGCTCCTTGGCCTTGATGCGCTCCGGGCCGATGCCGTCGAGCGGCGACAGCGAGCCGTGCAGCACGTGATAAAGCCCGTTGAACGCGCGCGAGCGCTCGAGCGCGGCCAGGTCCTGCGTCTCCTCGACGACGCAGATGAGGCTCGCGTCGCGCGCGGGGTCCGAGCAGATGCGGCAGATTTCCTTGTCGGTGAAGTCCCCGCAGCGCGCGCACAGGCGCACCTGGGCCTTCGCCTCGCGCAGCGCGTCCACGAAGCCCTCCACCTCGGTGCGCGGCGAGCGCAGCAGGTGGATGGCGAAGCGCTCCGCCTGCTTGGGACCAACGCCGGGCAACCGTTTGAGAGCGCCGATCAGGCGTTCGAACGCTTTCATTGCGGCTTCTTAACGATGCGCGCCTTGCCGCCGAAAACGCCCTCGGCGTTCTTCATGCCGCCCGCGCCGCCGGAGCCGGGCGCGCCCTCCCCGATCTCCTTCCAGCGCGTGCCGGGAGGGGCGTCCACTTCGGCCTTGGGCTCGGGCATGCCGCGGTCGACGATATCGTTCACGGGAGCGGCGTCCCCGGCGCCGAGCGACAGCTCGAGCGCGACGGGCCGTCCGGCCAGGCGGGCCAGCGCGGCTTCTAAAAGAGGCGCCGAACGCCGCGCCATGTCGAGGTCGAACGCCTTGGACAGCTGGATCGCGTAGCCGCCGCCGGGCTTCGGCGCGCCGCGGCCCTTCTCGAGGGCGGCGCCGAGCGCGATCTTCTCTTTGGCGACGGCCTCGACGAGCGCGGCCCAGGAAATAGCTCCCCCGGAAACGGCTGCGACGGGAGCGGGAGCGGATACGGGAACAGGAAGGTCGTCCTCGGGATCGGTCTCATCCATCTCGGAGACGGGCTGCGCGGCCGGGCGCGGCGTCAGTGCGGGCGAGGGCGACAGCGCGCTGCCGCCTCCGCCGGCCGCAAGCCGCTTCTCGAGCGCCTCGAGCCGGGCGACCCAGGCGTTCAGGTCGTGCGCGGCCTCCAGCGCCGAGAACAAGCCGAGCTCCAGGGCGAGCCGGGGCGAGTCGCCGTAGCGCAGCTCCTCGAGCGCGCGGTTGAGGCGCTTGAGCAAAAAGCCGAGCGTCTCGGCCGAGGCGCCGGACAGCGCCTTGGTCCAGAGCGCGTCGGTCGGCTCGCCCGCGCCGAGCTTCACTAAATAGGCGGCCTCGATGGCTGCGCGCAGGTCCTTGAGCAGCTGCGCGGGCTCGACGCCTTCCTCGTATATCTTCTTAAGCCAGCCCGCCAAAGCCTTGGGGTCGCGCGACAACAAAGCCGTGGCCACGCCGATCAGCAGGTCCTGGGGCACGAAGCCGAACATCTCGCGCACGGACTCGACGGTGACCTTCCCTTCCCCCGCCGAGCGGCACTGGTCGAGCAAGCTGACGGCGTCCCGCAAAGATCCTTCGGCCGCCCTCGAGAGAAGCTCGAGCGCGGCGGGATCCGCCGCGACCTTCTCTTTTTTCGCGATGACGGCGAGATACTCGGCCAGGATGTCGGGCGCGGCCGGCCGGAATTTGAAGCGCTGGCAGCGGGAGGCGATCGTGGCGGGGACCTTGTGCACCTCGGTCGTCGCCAAGATGAAGACGACATGGGCGGGCGGCTCCTCGATCGTCTTGAGCAAGGCGTTGAACGCCGAGTTCGAGAGCATGTGGGTCTCGTCGATGATGAAGACCTTGTAGCGGTCGCGCGTGGGGGCGAGGGCCACGGTCTCGATGATCACCTCACGCACGTCGTCGACGCCCGTGTGCGAGGCGGCATCCATCTCGAGCACGTCGAGGCTCGAGGAGGTGGCGATCTCGCGGCAGGACGTGCACTCGTCGCAGGGCGCGGGCGTCGGGCCCTTCTCGCAATTGAGCGCCTTCGCCAAAATGCGCGCGGTGGTGGTCTTGCCGCAGCCGCGGGGGCCGGTGAATAGATAGGCGTGATGAATACGCTTGGAGGTCAGCGCGTTGGCCAAGGTCTGGGAAACGGCCGGCTGGCCGACAAGCTCCTCAAAGCCCTGCGGGCGGTATTTGCGCGCGAGGACCTGATGATTCGCCTTTTCCTTGCTCACGCCTTGTTCCCCTCGAGGCTGATGCCGCCCGGGCCCTGCGCGATGAGATTCAGAAGGCCGCCCAGAATGGCCAGGTTCTTGAGAAGCTGGATTCTTTGGTCGGGGGCGGTGTGGAAGATCCACGTGGCGGCGACGAGGAATACGGCCAGGGCGGCGGCGCCCCAGCGGGTCTTGTAGCCGAGAATGAGCGCGATGGCGCCGAGGGCTTCGATCAAGATGGCGACGACGCACAGAAGGTTGACGGCGGGCAGGCCGTGGGCGTCCATGAACTGGAGCGTGCCGTCGAAGTTGGTGATCTTGCCGAAGGCGGACGCGAGAAAGATAATGGCGACGAACAGGCGTCCTACCAGAGCAAGCACGTCGTCGGGGTCCATATCCTGATGTTAACAAAGAAAAGCCGAAGGTGTCAGGCGGATCGTGGGGCCTGACACTATTGGGCTTTTCCGCTATACTTAGCCCGATGCGCTCTTTGCTCCTCGCGGTCCTCCTCCTGGCGCCGGCGCTTCCCGCTTCGGCCGCCGACCCCGCGGCTCCGACGCTGTGGCAGGAGCGTTTCTTCTGGGACGCCTTGCTGACGGCTCGCGACCGCCTGGCGCGCCAGCAAAGCGACCCCATGATGATTCCCGTCATGAAGGCCATCGCGGGGCAGGTCGCCCAGCAGGTCGCCAACCTGGCGCAGATCCATCAGTACGTCCGGGCCCAGGGCGACAACCTGCGTTACGCCTACGCCCAGCCCGACCCGCAGCCGAGCCTCGATACGATCATCAACAACTTCGAGACGTTGACGACGGGCTGCGATCAGGTCCGCCAAAACCTCTACTACCTGACGGCGCGCCAGCGCATCGCGCAGTCGCAGGCGCTTCCCGACCCGGAGATGTATCAGACGGGCCTTCTGATCCTCGGGCAGGTGCAGCAATTGCAGCTGACCCTGAACGCTCTCTACACGGACATGGGCGCGGTGCGGGCTTTGGTGGCCGAGAACAAATGGGCCAACGACAAGAACTTCAGCCATAAGACCGAGGAGCTCATGCGTAGCGTGGTGCGGGTGCAGGACAGCGTGTTCGCTGTGTACAACTCGGGCTACGAGCTGGCGATGCGATGCCGGTGACAGCGGCGGCCGTCGCGTTGACGGTCGCGCAAGCCGTGACCTTCGCGACGACCGACGGGTGGACGATCGCGGCGGATTACCGGCCCGCGGCAAAAGGCAAGGCGACGATCGTGCTTGCGCACGGAGTCGGGAGCGCGGGCGTCGAGTGGGCGCGCTTCGCGGACGCGCTGGCGGCGAAGGGCGTCGGGACGTTGGCGCTCGACCTGCGCGGCCACTCCGGAAGCCGGCGCGGCCCTCCCGGCTCGCCCGATTTCACGGGGTTCGACACATTCGGCGCCTGGCCGGCGGCGGCCGAGGATCTTCGCGCCGGGGCCGCGTGGCTGAAGACGAAGGGCGTGCCCGATTCGAGGATCGCGTTCGGCGGGGCTTCGATCGGCGCGAATCTCGCGTCCGTGGTCGCAGCCGAGCTCAAGTCCACGCCGTTCCTGCTGCTTCTGTCTCCCGCGGGGAACTACCGGGGCGTCGCGCTCAAGAGGCGCAAGGGGCTCAAGACCTTCGCCGCCGCCTCGCCGCCCGATGGCTACGCCTACATCACGGTGAGGGATCTCGAGGCGGCCAAAGCGGCGACGGTGCTTTATCCCGCGGCCGGGCATGGGGCGCAGATGTTCGACGATAAGGCGGCGTTCGAGCGCGTCGTCGCCTGGACCGCCGAAGCCTCGCGCTAGAAACAACCTTCCTAACGCGCGCTAGGCCCCGTCGTCGAAACCGTCGCGCCCGCCGTCACCGTCGTCGTGCTCGGATACGCGATCGCCGCCACCTGTCTTCCCGCCAGCAGCTCCTGCGCCGCCCTTGCCGCCTCGCGGCCGCAGTCCCGGAACGAGACCGTGAGCTCCCCGCGCACCTCTTCTGAAACCAGCCCCGCCGCCGGCGCGAACAACGGAATCCCCCGCGCCCGAGAGAACTCCCTCACCACCCCGAAATTCTCCCGCGTCACCGAATCCGGATCCGGCGCCAGCCAAATACCCTCCGCGCGCGCGCCCTCCGCCCTCAGCAGCCGCGGCAGCGCGCCCGGCTCCGAGAGGATCGCGTCGTCTATTTCGATGCCCGCGAGCTTCCCCGCCTCCGCCGCCCGGCGCGCGAACTCTCCCTCCGCCGCCACCGCGCGCACCGCCAACAGCCGCTTCACTCCCGCCGCCGCGAGATAGCTCACGAACCGCTCCGGCGACGGCGTCATCGCCACTACGACCGTCCCCCGTCTATCCGGCCGGTACGAAGGCGCCAGCGCCACCACCACCAGCGAACCCGATTGACGCGCGCGCAGCGCGGCCCTTCCCCCGAACGCGATGATCACCCCGTGCGGCCCGGGCGGCAACGGCCGGCTCGCCGAGACCGTGTCGAACTGCAAGGACCACTCCGAACGCAGGCCTTCGATCGCCTCGCGAACGGCCGGCGACATGGGCTCGCTCACGACGATGAGCGCCTCCGCCGCGGCCGCCGAAGCGGGAGAGAGAAGAAACACGGCGAGCTGCAGCGCTCGCATTAAAATCTCACCGCCATGCCGCCCTGGAATCGCCGCGGCACCAGCAGGCCGTCCACGTACTCGCGGCGATATGGCCGCTCCAGGTTCTGCCCCGCCACGAAGAGCTCGAGCCAAGCCTTCGGCGACCATGATAGGCGCGCGTCCACGCGCCAGAAAGCGGGGATGGGCACTTGCGCCGCCCCCGCGATCGAGTCCGCCATGTAGGCGTCCTTCCACCCCGCGTTCATCGACGCCCTGACATGCAACGGAAGCGCCCAGTCGAAGCCCGCATTCACCTTGTGACGCGGCGTCGTGTTCAGGTAGATCGCGTGACCGTCCTGGTCGGCGACGGTCTCTTGCGTGTAGTTCGCGTAAAGCGAGCGCCCCGCGCTCACGCGCCAGCGCGCCGACGCCTCGAGCCCGCGCAGCAGCACCACGTTCGTGTTCGCGTAGGTATAGTTGAGCGTGCGCGGGCCCGTCGTCTGCTCGAGGTTCAGGTGCCGCTGGATTTCGGTGTAGAACCCCGTCAGTTCGAGGCGCAGCGCCCGCTCGACGAACTCGCCGCGCCAACCCGCCTCAAAGTTCGTGAGCGGTGAGGCCTCCAGCTGACGGTTGCCAACGACGCCGACGACCCCGCTGTTGGCGGTGAAATCGGCATAGCGGTGGATAAGCTGAGGCTTCGTGTTCGCCCGCGAGAACGAGAAGCGAAGGGAATGATCCTCGACAGGCGACCAGAGGACCGCGGACTGGAAGTCCTTATGGAAGCCGCCCGCGTTGGCCGTCTCGAGGTTGAGGCCACCCATCAGGCTCACGGAAGGTAGCACCTGAATCGACTGGTGCAGGAAGCCGCGCACCGTGCGGTTGGTCTGCAGCGGCGTCGCGCCGTAGAGATAATCCGACCACGAAGCCGCGTAGCGCCAGGCCGCGCCGTAGGTCGTGTGCAGGCGCTCGTCGGCCCAGGCCACGGTGTGCAGGGCCTGCGTGTCGTACTGCCAGTAGCGGGTCAGGGTCGCCGGCCCGTTGGTGCCCGGGAAATCGCGCGAGCTCGAGTCATCGCGAGACACGCTGAGCTCGAGGCTCGAGTCGGGGCCCGTCGGGCGTGTCAAGCGGGCCATTTGGAAGTGCGTGAAGACGTGGCTTTGCGCGAGGTTGCCGTACGACTTGCCGAAATCCTGGCGCGAGAGGCCGGCCCAAAGCTCGACGGTGTTCTCCCCAAACAGCGCGAAGCTTCGCAGGTTGCCCGTGTGGTCGTGCAGGAAGTCGTGGCCCTCGGAGGAGGGATCGGTCGCCTTCGGGAAGCCAGCCTGGGTGCGGGTGGTGGCGCTCAGGCGCAGGCCGCCGCGCGCGCCGGCCGTCTCGCCCGCCGCGGCGAGCTCGCCCAGGCGCTGGGTGCCTCCCTTGATAGTCGCCTCCCCCGACAAGGGCGCCGCGGGCTTGCGCGTGATGATGTTGATGACGCCCAGGCCCGCGTTGGAGCCGTAGAGGGCCGCATTGGGGCCGCGAACGATGTCGATGCGCTCGATGTCCTGGAGCTGGACGGGGATGCGCTCCCAGACGGTCGCGCCGCCCAGAGGATCGTAGACGCTGCGGCCGTCGAGGAGGACGAGCAGCTCGTTGGTGGAGTCGCGCGGGGTGCCGCGCACCGACACGATCGCGCGGTTGGCGGCGCCGTTGGAGCGTCCCTCGATCACGTCGAGGCCCACGCGGAAGCGCAGCAGGTCCCAAAGATTCACGGCCCCCGAGGCGCGGATTTCCTCCGAGGTGATCACGTCCACCGGCACCGGCGAGTCGCGCGTGGGAGAGACGCGCCGCAGCGCCGTCGTGGAGCGCCCTTCCTCCGCGAAGAAGCGGAATGCCTCGTCGGCCTGGTCGGCTTTCGCCGAGGCGGGCCCGCCGAGCAGGCAAAGCGCCGCCGCCGCGAGGAGGGTTTTCACTGGGCGATGATATCATTGTCTGCTACTCTATTCGAGACGGATAATTCTCGACGCAACGGAGCTCACGATGGCGAACCTGAACAAAGTCATGCTGATCGGCCGGCTTACCCGCGACCCCGAGATCAAGACCTTCGGCAACGGCGGCAAGGTCGCCAACGTCGGCTTCGCTGTCAACAACCGCAAGAAGAACAAGGACACCGGCGCCTGGGAGGACGTTCCCGTCTGGATCGACCTGAAGGCGTTCAACCGCGAAACCGGCCGCAAGACGGCCGACCTCATCGAGTCCTCGCTCAAGAAGGGACAGCAGATCTACGTCGAAGGCCACCTCGTCCTCGAGGAGTGGGCCGGCAAGGAAGACGGCAAGAAGATGTCGAAGATGGTCGTCTACGTCGACGACTTCCAGTTCCTCGAGAAGCGCGAGGGCGCAGCGGGCGGCGGCATGAGCCGGCCGTCGGGCGCCGCGGCCAAGTCCTCCGGCGGCGACGAGATCGAAGAAGTTCCTTTCTAGAGCTCCGCGCCATAGCGTCCCCGTAAGTTAAGGCGTCCCCCCGGAGTAATCCGGAGAGGGGGACGCCACATGGACACGCTCGGAGCGCTGCGCCGCTGGTTTCAGGGGCCGAGCGGTCAACTCAAATCAGCCTCGGGGCTGCTCGCCTTGCTGCTCGCCTTCGTCGCGGTCCACGAGTGGCTCTCCTCCCGCCCGCGTCCGCGCCTGCTGTCCTGGACGGTCGCGGGGCCCGGTCCCACGCCGATGATCGACGGCGCCCGGCCGGAGCCGCTGCGCGTTTCGTTCACGGGCTCGGCGGCCAAGCTCGAGGACATCGGCCGCGAGATCAAGAAAGGCGTAACGCTCGAGCCGCACGCCCGCGGCGCCTGGTCGTGGGCGACCGAGGACCAACTAATCTTCACCCCGGCGGAGGACTGGCCGGCGGGCAAGGAGTACGTCGTGCGCTTCGAGCGCGGGTTCTTCCCGGCGCACCTGCGGCTCGACACCTCCGCGAGGGGCGCCCGGACGACGCCGTTTTCGGCCGCGCTGGCCTCCTCGGAGTTCCACGTGGACCCGCGGGACCCGTCGCTCAAGCAGGTGACGGCGACCTTCCGCTTCAGCCATCCCGTCGACGTCGACGCGTTCGAGAAGCGCCTGACGATGATCTTGACGGCCCCGAAGAAGAGCCTGTTCGACCGCGACCACGTCGAGAGCAAGTTTACGGTCGCGTACGACAAGTTCCGCAGCGAGGCGTACGTCGTCTCGCAGCCGCTCGCGGTCCCGCTCGAGGCGGCGATGATGGAAGTGAAGGCCGTCGCGGGCGTGACGCCCGCGCGCGGCGGGCCGCCGACGGCCGGGGCTCTCACTGCCTCGGTCCGGGTGCCGAGCATGTTCGACTACTTCCGCATCGAGGGAGCGCGGGCCGAGCAGGTGCGCAACGCCAGGCTCGAGCCGGAGCAGGTGCTCGTCATCGAGGCGTCGGGCGGCGTGTCCGAAAAGGCGCTGGCCGCCGGGATCAAGGCTTGGGTGCTGCCGCCGTTTCGGCCCTCGGCGCCGGGGCGGTCGACGCAGCCCAATGTCTATTGGAGCAATGCCGCGGAGGTCGGGCCCCAGACGCTCGCGGCCGCCGCCGCCGTGACTTTGACGCCCGTCGCCGCGGAGCGCGAGAACCCGTCGATGCACACATTCAAGCTCCGGGTCCCGCCTGGGGCTCCGGTCTACGTAAGGCTCGGACGCGGGCTCAAGGCCTACGGCGGCTACGTGCTGGCCAAGGAGTTCGACGCGATCGTGCGCTTTCCGGAGCACCCGCGCGAGATCAAGATCCTGCACGAGGGCGCGCTGCTGCGGCTGTCGGGCGAGAAGAAGCTGTCGCTGTACTCCCTGGGCGAAGGGGCGGTGCGCCTCGAGGCGGGACGCGTGCGGCCGAGCGCGCTCAACGACCTCGCGAGCCAGACCGACGGGGATTTCGCCAATCCGCGCTTCAAGGGTTGGTCCTTCGGCCAGGACAACATCACCGAGCGCTTCGAGAGCGTCCGCGAGTTCGGGCGCGTGGAGCCGGACCGGCTGCACTTCTTCGCGTTCGACTTCACGCCGCATCTTCAGGCGCCCGGGTCGGGAACGCGCAACGGCCTCTTCTTCCTGCGCGCCGAGGGCTGGGACCCGCTGCGCAAGCAGGCGACCGGGCCCGCGGACACGCGCTTCATCCTGATCACGGACCTCGGGGTGCTGGTCAAGGAGAACGCCGACAAGACGCGCGACGTGTTCGTGCAGTCGCTCGCCGGAGGCGACCCCGTGGCCGGCGCGAGCGTGTCGGCGCTCGGCGTCAACGGTCTGCCCATCGCGAGCGCGGAGACGGACGCGTCCGGGCGGGCGCGATTGCCCGACCTCACGGGGTTCAAGCGCGAGCGGCAGCCCGCGGCGCTCGTCGTGCGCAGCGGCGAAGACGTCTCGTTCATGCCGTTTGATCGCCAGGACCGGCGGCTCGACGTCTCGCGCTTCGACGTCGGCGGCGAGACCACCGAGGGGCGCGAGCGGGAGCTGTCGGCGTACCTGTTCAGCGACCGCGGCCTATACCGCCCGGGCGAGACCTTCCACACGGGGATCATCGTGCGCCCGACCGTGTGGGGCCAGGACCTGACGGGCGTGCCCCTCGAGGTGTCGGTGCTCGATCCTCGCGGCCTGGAGGTCAAGAAGCTCAAGCTCCCCCTTTCGGCCTCGGGGTTCGAGTCGATCGATTACGCGACGCAGGAAAACGGCCCGACGGGCGTTTTCCAGGTCTGCGTTTACATTCTGAAGGATGGGCGTCGCGGCGCCTTGCTCGGCTCGACGTCGGTGCGCGTCGAGGAGTTCCTGCCGGACCGACTCAGGATCACGGCGCGCTTCTCGGAGGAACGAACGGAGGGCTGGGTCAGCCCGAAAGGCCTCAAGGCGGAGATCAGCCTGCATAACCTGTTCGGCACGCCCGCGGAGGGCCGGCGCGTGAGCGGACGCATCCGCCTGTCGCCGGCGGCTCCCACGTTCAAGGAGTTCGCGGAGTACTCCTTCTTCGACCCGTCGGCCGCGAAGAAGAGCTTCACCGAGAGCCTCGACGACGCGGCGACGGGCCCCGACGGCGCCGCGTCCTTCGCGCTGCCGCTCGAGGGCTTCGCCGGCGCGACCTATCGCCTGGAATTGACCGCGGAGGGCTTCGAGGCCGAGGGCGGCCGAGGCGTCGCCGCCCAGGCGTCCGTGCTCGTTTCCCCCAGGCCGTATCTGCTCGGGCTCAAGCCCGACGGCGAGCTGCGCTACGTGGCGCGCGGAAGCACGCGGACCGTCTCGGCCGCGGCCGTCGGGCCCGAGGGCCGGCCCGTCGGCGTCTCGTCGATCACCGCGCAGCTGCTCGAGGAGCGCTGGATCTCCGCGCTCGTGAAGGGGCACGACGGCCTGTACCGGTATCAGTCGGTCGCCAAGGAGCTGTTCGTCTCCTCGCGGACTCTGAGCCTGCCGGCCGCCCCGCGTCCGCTGAAGCTCGACACTTCCTCGCCCGGGGACTACGCGCTCGTGCTTCGAGACGAGTCGGGGACCGAGCTCAACCGGCTGCGCTACTCGGTCGCCGGGCACGGCAACCTGACGCGCAGCCTCGAGAAGAACGCCGAGCTGCAGGTGCGCCTCGAGAGGACGGATTACGCGCCGGGGGAGCGCGTCGAAATGCAGATCAAGGCGCCGTACGCGGGAGCGGGCCTCATCTCTATCGAGCGCGACAAGGTGTACGCGCACAAGTGGTTCCAGACGTCGGTCAGCGCGTCGACCCAGAGCATCGTCCTGCCCGGGGCCGTCGAGGGCAACGCGTACGTCTCCGTCACGTTCCTGCGCGCCCCGGATTCGAGGGAGGTCTTCATGAGCCCCCTCTCGCACGGCGTCGCGGCGTTCAGCGTGAGCCGCTCGCGCCGGGAGCTTCCCGTGACGCTCGAGGCGCCGGAGGCCATGAAGCCGGGGCGGATCGCGGTGCTGCGCGTGAAAACTCCGCGCCGGGCGCGCGTCGCTGTGTTCGCCGCGGACGAGGGCATACTTCAGGCCGCCGGCTGGACGGCGCCGGACCCGCTCGCGCACTTCCTCCGGAAGCGTGCCTTAGAGGTCCGCACCTTCCAGATCCTCGACCTCCTGCTGCCCGAGCATAGGTTGTCCATGTCCGTGATGGCGCCGGGCGGCGACAAGGACGGCTGGGATGCGGCGGGCAAGAACCTCAACCCGTTCAAACGCAAAAGGGACAAGCCGGCGGTATTCTGGTCGGGCATCCTCGAGACGGGCCCCGAGGGCAAGGAGATCTCTTTCATGGTGCCGGACTCGTTCAACGGGACTTTGCGCGTGACGGCGGTGGCCGTCGAGCCGAATTCGATCGGCGTCGTGCAGAAGAAAATTCTCATCCGGCAAGCCATCGTGCTCTCGCCGAACGCGCCTTTGTTCGCCGCCCCCGGAGACGAGTTCGAGGCGAGCGTCGCGGTCGCCAACGGCGTCAAGGGCTCGGGGCCGGCGGCCGTCGCGCGCGTGACGCTCAAAACCTCCGGCCATCTCGAGCTCATCGGAGAAAGCTTAAAGACATTACCGGTCAGCGAGAATCGTGAGTCCGTCGCCGTGTTCCGCTTGAAGGCCCGGCCCGCGCTCGGCGCCGCCGGCCTGACGTTCGACGTCTCGATCGGCTCGGAGACGTCCCGCCGCGAGGCCTCCTTGAGCGTGCGCCCCTCGATGCCCTATCAGGTGACGCTCGTGACGGGCCACCTCAAGCGCGGCCGCGAGGAGAGCGCTGTTCCTCGCCGGATGTATCCCGCCTACCGGACGCTCGAGGCGGCGGTCTCACCGGTCCCCCTCGTCCTGGCGAAAGGACTGCTCCAGTATCTGCAGAAATATCCGTACGGCTGCACGGAGCAGGTCCTGAGCCAGACCTTCCCCGCGCTGATCCTGCGCCGTCGCCCGGAGTTCGGCTACGCGCCGGAGACCGTCGAGGCGAACCTGGCTCAGGCCGTCGCCATCCTGCGCTCGCGCCAGAACCAAGACGGTGCGTTCGGCATGTGGGCGTCGAACTCGCACGTCTCGCCGTTCCAGGCGGTCTACGCCGCGCATTTCCTGACGGAGGCGGCGGACAAAGGATATTCGGCGCCGCCCGAGCTGCTCTCGCGCGCGCTCACCTATCTGAACGCGCTGGCCGCGGGCGGCCCGGAGGTGGACGCGCCGCCGCGCGTACGGGCGTACGCGATCTACGTGCTCACACGCAACGGCCGGACCACGACGCCGCTGATCAACGGCCTGCGCGCGCGCCTCGAGAGGGACGGCGACCGGACCTGGCGCTCGGACCTGACCGCGGCCTACCTCGCGTCCTCGTACGCGCTGCTGCATCTCGACGCCCAGGCGCGAGACCTCATGAACGGCGTCGCCACGGGCGAGCCCAGGACGGCGGACTGGGAGTATTTCTACGACGACGCGGTCCATGAAGCCCAGTACCTGTATCTGCTTTCGCTGCATTTCCCGGTGAAGCTGGCCGCGCTCGACGCCGACGCGGTGCTGCGCGTGGTGGCGCCCCTTCAGCGCGGGAGCTATAACTCCCTCTCGGCCGCGTACTCGATCCTCGCGCTCGACGCGTACGCGTCGGCCGCCGGCGAGCTCAAGCCCGGCGAAGCCCGGCTCGAAGAGGTCCTGGAGGCGGGCGGACGCGCGCCGCTGGTCCTGCCGCCGGGCTTGTTCTCCAAAGCCGAGTTCACTCCCGCCGCGAAGGCGATCGCGATCGAGAACCTGTCGGCGCGGCGGCTCTTTTACCAGACGACGCAGTCCGGCTTTGACCTCGCGCCGCCGAAGGAGGCCGTGCGCCGCAAGCTCGAGGTCTTCCGCGAGATCCTCGACGAGAAAAATAAGCCGGTCGCCGCTGCCGAGCTCGGCCGGGATTACACGGTGCGGGTGCGCGTGCGCTCGCTCGACGGGACGCACGTCCCGAACCTCGCGGTCGTAGACCTCGTCCCGGGCGGCTTCGAGCCCGTGTGGAAGGTGGAGGCGGAGGAGCCATCGGGCGTCGACTACCGCGACGTGCGCGAGGACCGCGTCCTGTTCTTCGGCTCCGCGGGCGGGAGCGTCCTCGAGCTCACCTACCGGATCAAGGCGTCGAGCCGGGGACGCTTCGCGGTGCCGCCGCCGTTCGCCGAGTCCATGTACGACCGGTCGGTCTCGGCGCTGGGGACGGCGAGCGTGATCGAGGTCAAGTGAGGCGCGCGCGGCTGGCGCTGCTGATCCTCGCCGCGGCGGCCCTCGCTCGCGAGCTGGTCCGTCCCGCGCCGCTCGTCTCGGGCGTTCCGTTCTCGCGCGCCGCGTACGCGCGCGACGGCCGCCTGCTGACCTTGACGCTCGCGGCCGACGGCCGCCGCCGCCTGTGGACGCCGCTCGCCGAGATCTCGCCGTTGCTGATCGAGGCGACCTTGCTCGGCGAAGACCGGCGCTTCCGCCTGCATCCCGGCGTCGATCCCGCGTCGCTGGCGCGCTCGGCGTGGACCACGTACGGCGCACGCGCGCGGCGGCGCGGCGGCTCGACGATCACGATGCAGCTGGCGCGCCTCAAGTACGGCCTCGACTCGAGCCGCCCGCGGGGCAAGGCCGTTCAAATAATGCGCGCGCTGCAGCTCGAGCTGTTCTACTCGAAGGACGCGATCCTCGAGGCGTACCTGAACCTGGCGCCGTACGGCGGAAACGTCGAGGGCGCCGCCGCCGCGAGCCTTGTCTATTTCGGCAAGGACGTCTCGCGGCTCGACTTGAGCGAGGCGATCTCGCTCAGCGTAATCCCGCAGAACCCCCTGCGCCGGGCGATGAACGACGAGGGCAAGGCAAACCGCAGGGCGCTCGAGGAGGCGCGCGTGCGGCTCTTCGCGCGCTGGCTCGCCGCGCATCCGGGCGACGCCCGGCGCGATAATCCCCTCGAGGCGCCGTGGACCGTGCGCGGCGCGCGGGAGCTTCCGCTCGAGGCGCCGCACTTCGTCCGGGGCGCGCTCGCGCGCTCGCGTGACGGCCGCGTCGTCACGACGCTCGACCTCGACGCGCAGCGGCTGCTCGAGCGCCTGATCGCCGGTTACGTGGAGCGTCGCCGCGGCCAAGGCATCAGGAACGCGGCCGCGCTCCTCGTCGACTTCACCTCGATGGAGGTCGTCGCCGCCGTGGGCTCCGCCGATCACGGCGACGCCGGAATACTGGGCCAGGTCAGCGCGCTGACGGCGCGGCGCTCCCCAGGCTCGGCGCTCAAGCCCTTCGTCTACGCGCTCGCCTACGAGCAGGGCCTCATCCATCCCCTGAGCCTGCTCAAGGACGCGCCCGCGGCGTTCGGCGCCTACGATCCCGAAAACTTCGACGGCGAGTTCGCAGGGCCGCTCGCCGCGCGCGACGCGCTGATCAAGAGCCGCAATATCCCGGCGGTGACGCTGGCGTCGAGGCTCGAGCCGCCGGGCCTCCACGGCTTCCTGAGTGCCGCGGGCGTCGACCTCCCCCGCCCCGCGGAGCATTACGGGCTCGGCTTAGCGCTCGGCTCGGCGGAGACGAGCATGGAGGACCTGGCACGGCTCTACGCGATGCTCGGCAACGGCGGCGAGCTCAAACCGCTGCGCCGCCGGGCCGCCGACCCGCGCGGGCCCGGCGCGCGCCTTCTCTCGAAGGACGCGGTGTTCCTCATGATGGACGGCCTCAAGGCCAACCCGCGCCCGCGGCAGTCCTTCCGCGAGGAGTGGCGGACGGGAACTTTGCCCGTGTACTGGAAGACCGGGACCTCATGGGCGTTCCGCGACGCCTGGGCCGCGGGCGTCTTCGGCAAGTACGCGCTCGTCGTCTGGATCGGGGATTTCCGCGGCGAGGGCAATCCCGCGTTCGTCGGCGCGGACGCGGCGGGCCCGCTGTTCTTCGAGATCGCCGACGCCCTGCGGGCGCGCGAGCCGATGCGCGACGCCTACGCGCTCGGCCAGACGGGGCTGACGGCCGTCCCTCTGGAGGTCTGCGCCGTGTCGGGAGCGGCCCCGGGGCCGAGTTGCCCGCGGCGCGCGACGACCTGGTTCATACCGGGCGTCTCGCCGATCGAGCGGTGCGACGTGCATCGGGAGGTCCTCATCGACACGCGCTCGGGGCGGCGAGCCTGCGGCCGCGCGCACGCGCGCGCCGAGACGTTCGAGTTCTGGCCGTCGGACCTCCAGCGCATCTTCAGGCAGGCCGGGATCCCGCGCCGCTCGCCTCCCCCGTACGACGCGTCTTGCGGCCTGACCGACCGCTCGGGGCGGGGATCGCCGCCGCGCATCACCTCGCCCCTGGCCGGCGTCACGTATCACGCGGGCGCCGCGGCGCCCGGGCCGATCCCGCTGTCGGCCGTCGCCGACGCGGACGCGCGAGAGCTGTTCTGGTTCGTGGACGGAGGCCTGGTCGGGAGCTCGCTCGCGGCCAAGCCCCTGTTCTGGACGCCGCGCCCGGGGCGCAGCACGGTGCGCGTCGTCGACGATCAAGGACGCGGCGACGCCCGGGACATCGAAGTCGCGTTCAGCGAATAGCCTGCGCGCCGGTTGGAGCGCATCGCACGGCCTCGGCGCCGCCGGCCGCGGGCGCGGGAGCGCACTCGACGCGTGGACGAGGACGCTTGACGGCCCGCGCGGTCGGGGCCGGCGCGCTCGCCTGGGCTTTCACCTCGGGCTGGGGGGCCGGCTTATTTTCCGCGACGAGAAGGATCCAGCGGCCCCCCATATCCCAATCCTTTTCGAAGCGGCGATACGGAAGGAAGGCGTCCTTGTTCGGGCCGAAATGCGCGTAGACCCCGCCGAGCCAATCGTTATAGCCGGTCACAACCATGTAGCTGCGCACGGGCACGAGCTTGAACCCCGTGTTGATCATGACGATCACGGGACGCCCCGCGTCGAGCTCCCGCTTAAGGACGTCGAGCGTCCCCGTCGCCATCTCCGCGCCCAGGCCGTGGGCGCGCGCCGCGTTGCGCAGGTCGAGGGCCACCGACCGCCGCTGCTTCGGAAAATAAATCTCGCGGCGCAGCTCGCCGGGAGAGGCGGCCCGTCCCCAGAAGCCTAAGACGCTCGCGAGCGCCGCCGGCCCCCATTGATCCCGGCGATCCGCGAAGAAGGGGACGTTCAGATGAGGCCCTTCCTGGCTTCCGGGACGTGCGTCGGTGCGGTGGTCGCCGGCGCAGCCGGCGAGAAGCAAGACTGCAAGGACGCCGAAGCTCCTCATGGGTCCCTCCGTGGCTCGATTATGATGCCACGAAGGCTATTGAGGGAAAACGCCCGCCGCGTTAAGCTTTCGCTACGCGGGGACGGAGACGGGCGCGGAGCGCCGGGATACGATAAGGATGTTGACCCGCACCGCGAAGCCCTCGTCCTGCTGGAGAACGTGACGGAAGGATTCCTGCGGGATCATGAGGACGACCGCGCCGGCTTCGGACGCCTTGATCGTGGCGCCGGCCGTGCCCATCTCGACGATGGACATCTCACCAAACACCTCGCCCAGGCCGAGCTCGGCGACGCGGACTAACGTCTTGTTGGAGGCCTTCACGAACACGTCCGCGCGGCCGGAGACGACGACATGGAGGCCGTCGACCGTCGCGCCCTTGAAGAGGATGGTCTGGTTGGGGTTGAACGAAAGCACTTCCGCGGCGCCGGCCAAGGCGGACAGGTTCTCATCGCTCACGCCTGCGAACAGCGGCACGTGGCCGCGCAGAAAGGTCTTGGCATCCATAAGCTTATGATAGCGCGCCGGGCTTCGCGCGCCGAGGGCCTTTTGGCCCTATTTTTTTGGGCCCTCCGGAGGCTTGCGGGCGGCGATCATCTCCTTGACCCTCGCGACGAACTCCGGGCTCTGGGTCAGCAGCACCCGGAAAGCCTCCTGAGGGATCATGAGGACGTACGTCCCGTCCTCGGTCGCTTTGATGGTCGCTCCGGCGGTGCCGTTCTCGATGATCGAGGTCTCGCCGAACACGTCTCCCGAGCTGAGCTCGGCGACCATCACCATGGCCTGAGCCGGCGGCTTGACGAAGACCCCGGCCTTGCCGACGCACATGACGTGCAGGCCGTCGACGGTGGCGCCCTTAAACATAATCGTCTGGCCGTTCTTGTAGGTGCTCAAGGACGAGCCGACGGCGAGCTCGGTCAGGTGCTCCTCGGAGACCCCGGCGAACAAAGAGACCCGCTCGCGCAGGAAAGTGAGAGCGTCCATCCCTATACGTTAACAAAACCGACGCGCCCCTTTGTTAAACTTCTAAGGTGACCGATCCCGGGCGACTCTTCATGTTCGGCGTGTACGGCCTCAAGCCGTCGCGCCAGACGGTATCCCTGTTCAAATCGACGGGTGCTACCGGCGTCCTGCTGCTCGCGCGCAACATCGAGACGCCGGCGCAGACAAAAGCTTACGTCCTCGAGCTCGAGCAGCGGCTCGGCCGGCCCCTGCTCGTCGCGATCGACCACGAAGGCGGCTGGGTCCTGCGGTTCAAGAGCGGCGTCACCCCCTTTCCCGGCAATACCGCGTTGGGACGGGCGCGCGACCCCAAGCTCGCTTACGCGGTCGGCCGGCAGATGGCGCGCGAGCTGGCACCGCTGGGCATCCGCATGAATTTGGCGCCCGTCCTCGACGTGGCGACCAAGGATTACAATCCCGGGATCGGCATCCGATCCTTCGGGACCGACCCGATACTCGCCGGACGCCTCGGCGCGGCGCTGATCCGCGGCATGCAGGACAACGGCGTGTCCGCGTGCGCCAAGCATTTCCCCGGCAAAGGTGCGGCAACCGTCGACGCGCACATCGACCTGCCGACGATCAAGCTGCCGCGCGCGGCGTTTTCGAGGACTCACCTGGCCCCCTTCCGCGCGGCCTGCGCCGCCGGCGTAGACGCCGTCATGACCTCCCACGTCCGGTTTCCCGCCTTCGACTCGGAGGTCGCCACCTTCTCCGCCAAGATCGTGCGAGACGTACTGCGCGGCGCGCTCGGCTACGACGGGCTCGTCGTGAGCGACGACCTTTGCATGGGCGCCATCACCAAGCGCTGGCCCGTCGCCGAGGCCACGCTCAAGTGCCTCGACGCGGGCCACGACGTGCTGATGATCGCGCACGACCTGCAGGGCATGACCGACGCCGTCGAGCTCCTGCGGGAGGCCGGGGCGCCCGAGGAGCAGCTGGCCGCCGCGGACGGACGCATCACGCGCCTGCTCGGCCGGCGCAAGGCTCCCGCGGCGAAGCTCGCCGACGGGGCGAAGCTATCCGCGCGCGTCGCGCGGGCCGCCGTCGTCGTCGCGCGACGAGGCTCCCTGCCGCTGCCGATCCCCCTCGACAAGGACACGCTCGTCGTCGTCCCCGATTTCCGCGAGGTCGCGGAACGCTTCACCTTCGAGGGCGGCCCCGGAGGCCCGGAGGCGCTCATACGCCGCTTGGCTCCAGGTTGCGCGTTCGCCCGCGCGTCCGTGGTCGGCACGGATCTCGGCCGGCTTCCCGAGCTCACGCGTCGGGCGAAACGCGTTATTTACTTATGCTTCGAGGCCAGGCGCTTCCCCGGCCAGGCCGCCGCGCTGCGGCTTCTCGCCAAGACGGCCGCGGCCAAAACCGCCGCCGTCCTGATCCGGTCGTCCTGGGACCTCGACCTTTGTCCCCGGACGATGACCGTCGTGGACGCCGCCGGATACCGTCTCGTCAGCCTCGAGGCGGCCGTAGCGCTCGCCGTAAACCGGAGAAAAAAATGATGACCGCCTCGCTGCTCGCCGTTTCCCTGCTCGTAGCGCCCGCGCGCGCGGCCGAGGCTCCGGCTGCGCCCGCCGTCGCGTCCGACGCCAGCGTGACGGTCCTCAAGGACCGCTTCATCGAGGCCGTGAACACCGCCGAGCGCACCAAGGTCCTCGACCAGATCGCCAGGACCGCGCCCGTCTCGGGCCAGGACGTGGCCCACCTGTTCGATCTGTTTTCCCGCTTCACGGACACGTACACGCGCGACTCGGTGATGGCCTCGCTCGCGCGCATCGCGCCGGGAAGCCCGCAGCTCGAGCCGATCTTCATGACCTACCTCCGCCAGCCCGAGCCCGAGGCGCAGCTGTTCGGCGTCAACGGCGCTTTCCGCCTGCGCGCGCGGGCCGCTTTGCCCCTGATCCGCACGATCGCCTCCCGCAAGTTCGCCGCGAGCAGCGTCACCGAGAACAACATGATGACGGAGCGCAACTCCTGGTGGACTCAGTACGAGGCGCTGTCGGCGCTCGCTCAATGGGAGCCCGAGAAATCGTATTCCCTGCTCGAGAGCAAGGGGCTCGAAAGCCCCAAGGTGGGCATATTGCTCGGGCGCTATTACTGGAAGCAGACCTTGCCCAAATTGCGCGCCTGGAGCTCGTCGGGCGACCTGATCGCCAGCGAGCGGGCCGCCTTGGCGGTCGCGGCTCCGATCGACCTGGCCGACGCGCGCGCGACCCGCGCCCAGATGCTGGCGCTCCTGCGCGATCCGAAGGTCGACGCGGAGATCCGCCACCACATGGCCCTCAAAGCCGGAGTCTCCTCCACCGACGACGAAGCCGCCAAGCTCGTCGCCGAGCACGACGCCGCGAAGACCGACCTCGACCGCCTCTACTGGGCCACCGCGGCCTTCAGCTCCCGAAGTCCCAAGATCATCCCCCTTCTCAGCCGCTACGCCGCCCAGACCGGCGACGAGGCGATGCGCAGGGGTGCTACCGACCAGCTCATCGACATGGTCGGCGAAGCCACGGCCAGGACCCTCATCGACGACGAAAAAAAGAAGTAAAATAGGCCCCTATGGTAGGCTTATTCTGGTGGGCCGTTGGCCTGTGCGTCGTCCTATTGGTCGCCCTCGGTTTGGTCCTTCGGCGGCTCTATTCCTTAGAATCTTCCCGTCCCGAGCAGGCGCCCGCTCCGGCGCGCGCCCCTGAAGGCTGGAGCAAGCTCGACGAGCTCCTGAACATGCTGCTGGCGCTCCAGGAGCACGGGGTGTCGCATTCCGGCGCCATCTCGCGGGAGGAGTTCGGCCGCGCGGTCCTCGACTGCGCCTGCCAGCTCATGAAGTGCGACCGCGGCTCCGTCATGAACTGGGACGAGAAGGAGGGCTGCCTCAAGGTCGTGGCCGCCCGAAGCCTGATCGTCGAGAACTCCCAAAGGCTCCTCCTGAAGCCCGGCGAAGGCGTCGCGGGCAAGGCCTTCGCGTCCGGCCAGCCGATCTTCGTCGCCGACCCGGCCAACGACCCGCGCTATCTCGCGGGCTCAGCCTCGAAGAGCGCGGACGTCGAGCCCTTCGTGTCCATCCCCCTGCTCGTCAAGGGCAAGCCGATCGGCGTGCTCAACCTCCACGCGAAAGACGGCGCGGAGCCCTTCAGCGACTACAACGTCAAGTTCCTGAGCATCCTCGCCGGTGAGGCCGCCGTCATGCTCCACAACATGGACATGTTCGACAACCTTCAGATCTTCTATCTGGAGATGGTGCAGACCTTGGCCCGCGCCGTCGACTCCAAGGACGCCTACACCGCCGAGCACTCCGACCGCGCCCGCGTGAAGGCCCGCCGCGTCGCCCAGGAGATGGGCCTCTCCGACCCGATGGTCCGCCACGTCGAGTACGCCGCGCTTCTCCACGATATCGGCAAGATCGGCATCGACGAGGCCATCCTCCTCAAGCCCGGCAAGCTCACACCTGAGGAATACGAGGAGATGAAAAAGCATCCCATCATCGGCCATCAGATCTTGGCTCCGGTCAAATATCTAGGCCCCGTCGCGCAGATGGTTCTCTACCACCAGGAGTGGTTCGACGGGCGAGGATATCCGGAAGGCTTAAAGGGCGAACAAATCCCGCTTGGGGCGCGCATCGTGGCGTGCCTCGACGCGTGGGACGCGATGACGAGCGACCGGCCCTATCGTAAGGCGTTGGGCCGCGATATCGCCCTTAAAGAACTCATGAAGGGCGCCGGCACACAATTCGATCCGAAGGTGGTGGAGACGTTCATGCGCCTGGAAATGTCGGAGTGGTCCAGAGAGCCCGCGGTCCATTAATGCTTTACGTTGTTCCCACGCCGTTAGGCAATTTGGAAGACATGACCGCCCGATCTCTGCGCGTCCTCAAGGAATCTAAAGTGGTTTTTTGTGAAGACACGCGCAGGACGCGCAATTTAATGAGCCATTTCGGTTTAGGCGTTCCGTTGGAACGTTACGACGAAAACGATCCGCGCAGCGTCGACAAGCTTTTGGAACGAGTCCGCCGAGGCGACGCGGTCTCGTTAGTGTCGGACGGCGGATTGCCCGGCGTTTCAGATCCCGGCCGCAAAGCGGTCGCGGCGGCACGCCGCGAAAATTTACCCGTAACCGCTCTCCCTGGGCCAACCGCCGTCGCGACGGCCGTTGCGGGTTCAGGTTTGCCCGGCGATTCTTTTATTTTTTTGGGTTTTCTATCACGCACTCCGTCCAAGCGCCGCAAGGCGCTTGAAGCTTCAAAGCTGTTATCCCTCACGATCGTAATTTACGAATCCCCTTTTCGCGTCCTTGAACTGCTCGAGGACGTCATAATGTCCGTCGGAGCGAGCGCCCAAGTCGTTGCCGTTCGTGAATTGTCGAAAATCCACGAGGAATGGATTCGGGGGACCGCATCAACCGTCCGCGACAACCTAGCCGCTCGCCCCGAGATCCTCGGCGAATTCGTGATCGTCCTCCACCCCGACCCGGAGCCCTCCCATGCCTGAGATCCTGACCCTCGACTCCGGAGCCCTATCCCCCGCATCTGCGTCAAAAGCCGGCGCCGCCGGCAAAGGCACCAAGCTCGTGGCATTTCCCACGGAGTCCTCCTACGCCGTCGGCTCGACCGGCTTAATCAAGTCCGCCACCCGCCGCGTCCTTCAGGTGAAGGAACGCTCGACCTTGAAGCCGTTAGCCGTCATGGTTCACTCCACGGAAGCCGCGAAGCAGTGGGTCGAATGGACCCCCCTCGCCGAAACCCTCGCCGCTAAATTTTGGCCCGGTCCCCTCCTGCTCCTCCTCAAACCCACCGCCCAGGGCCGTCTGCTGACGTTCCCCGAGTATCCCACGGTCGCCATCCGAGTCCCCGCGAACGCGACGGCCCGCGCCATCATCGAGGCGTCCGGCGTTCCCTGGATCTACACCAGCGCGAACAAGTCCGGAAAGCCCGCGAAGGTCGACGCCGCGTCCGTGCACGCCGAGCTCGGGGCGGAGGTCGACCTCATCGTCGATGGCGGCATCGTCCCCGGCGGCGACCCGACCCTCGTGGACGCGACCGGCGACAAGCCGCGCGTGACCAAGGTCGGCCTGATCCCCGCCGAGTCCATCATGGGGGCGATGACGGCGTGAGCAAATCCATCCTCTTCGTCTGCACGGGCAACACGTGCCGCTCGCCCATGGCGGAGCGGATCTTCAATTCGCTCGCGCGCAAGGCCGGCCTTGCTTGGACCGCATCCTCGGCCGGCACGCACGCCGCGCCCGGCATGCCGATGACGCGCCTCGCCGCCGGCGTCGTCGCCGAGCGCGGCCTCGATACCGAGCACCAAGCGCGCCCGATCGACGCCTCCCTGCTCGAAAGCGCGGATCGCGTCCTTGTGATGGAGGCCGCGCAGCGCGGGCGCCTCGTTTCCCGCTTTCCGAAGTTCGCCGCCAAGATCGCCCTGCTCGATTCCGCCGACATCGCGGACCCGATCGGCGGCGACGCCGCGAAATACACGTCATGCGCCGCCTCGATCGAAGCGGCCCTTCAAGCCTTCATTCTTAGGGAGAACGAAACCTATGTCCAAAACCCTCGCTGAGCAGGACCCGGAAATTTTTGCGTCCATCGCGCGCGAAGCGCGCCGCCAGTCCGACAATTTAGAGCTCATCGCCTCCGAGAACCTGACCTCCGAGGCCGTGCTCGAGGCGCAGGGCTCGCTCCTCACGAACAAGTACGCCGAGGGCTACCCCGGCAAGCGCTACTACGGCGGGTGCGAATTCGTGGACCAGGCCGAGACGCTCGCGATCGAGCGCGCCAAGAAGCTGTTCGGCGCCGAGCACGTCAACGTCCAGCCCCACTCGGGGTCGCAGGCCAACATGGCGATGTACCTCTCGGTGCTCAAGCCCGGCGACGGCGTCATGGGCCTCAACCTCGCGCACGGCGGCCACCTCTCGCACGGCCACCCGATGAACTTCTCGGGCAAGTACTACAAGATCATCCCGATCGACGTCCGCAAGGACGACGAGCTCATCGACTACGACAAGGCGGAGAAGGACGCGCGGGAGCAGAAGCCTCGCATCCTATTCGTCGGCGCGTCGAACTACTCGCGCGTGATCGACTGGGCCCGCCTCAAGAAAATCGCCGACGAGAACGGCGCGCTCTTCGCCGCCGACATCGCGCACTACGCGGGCCTCATCGCCGCGGGCGTGTATCCGTCTCCCGTGGGCCTGGCCGATTTCACCACCACGACGACCCACAAGACGCTGCGCGGGCCCCGCGGCGGCATGGTGATGTGCAAATCCATTCATGCGAAGGCGCTGGACTCCAGCGTGTTCCCCGGAGAGCAGGGCGGACCGTTAATGCATGTCATCGCCGCGAAGGCCGTCTGCTTCGGCGAGGCGCTGCGCCCCGAGTTCAAGACGTACCAGACGCAGGTCGTCGCCAACGCCCGGCGCCTCGCGAAGTCCCTCGCCGACCGGGGCTTTCGCATCGTCGCGGGCGGCACCGACTGTCACCTGTTCTCGGTCGACCTGCGCCCGAAGAACGCGACGGGCAAGGAGGCCGAAGAGGCGCTTGACAAGGCCGGCATCACGGTCAACAAGAACGCGATCCCCTACGATCCCCAGAAACCGTTCATCGCCTCCGGCGTGCGCATCGGCACGCCCGCGATCACGACGCGCGGCATGGGCGAGCGCGAGATGGACGAGGTCGCGTCGCTGATCGACGAGGCCCTTAAGGTCCGGACGGACGACTCCGCCCTCAAGCGGGTCAAGGAAGGCGTGACGGCGCTTTGCCACCGTTTCCCTATCTATCCGGCGATTATGGAGAAGCTCCTCACCGCCAAATGATCGCCCAGATCCTCGTCGCCGACGACAACTCCGACATCACAGGGCTCCTGGACGATTACTTGTCCATGAAGGGCAACCGGGTAATCGTCGTCAGCGACGGCTACCAGCTCGCGCAGAAGGCCGCCGAGCACCGGCCCCACCTGATCCTCACCGACATCCAGATGCCCGGCGCCTACGGCTCCTCCGCTTATCAGGTCCTTCAGAAGGACGAGGCCACGAAGCACATCCCCGTGATCTTCATGTCGGCGCACTCGCGCGAGAAGCTCCAGAAGCTCCTTCCGTCGGACCCGAAGACCCGGTTCGTGCAAAAGCCGGTGAACCTCGAAAGCCTCTACGACCTCATTAAAGAGCTCCTGCCCATGGGAGGTTATTGCCCTTGAAGAAGACGAAGACATACGCGAACGTCGGCGTGATCGGCGGCAGCGGCCTGTACTCCTCCGACGCGATCAAAAATACCCGCGAGCTGCGCCTGAAGACTCCGTTCGGGCCGCACTCCGGACCCATCACCTTGGGCGAGCTCGACGGGGTGCCCTGCGCCTTCCTGCCGCGCCACGGCAAGGGCCACGTCCTCACGCCGACCGAGATCAATCAGCGCGCCAACATGTGGGCGCTGAAGTCCCTCGGCGTCGAGCGCGTGCTCGCGTTCTCCGCGGTCGGCTCCCTCAAAGAGGAGCTCGCTCCGCGCACCTTCGTGTTCCCCGACCAGCTCATCGACCGCACGAAGGATCGGGTGCAGACATTTTTCGGCGACGGGGTCGTCGCGCACATCGCGCTGAACCCGCCCTTCGCGCCGGGGCAGAACGAGATCGTCTTTCAGGCCGCCCGCGAGCTCGGCATCAAGTCCGTCAAAGGCGGCACCTACTGCTGCATGGAAGGCCCCGCGTTCTCGACGAAAGCGGAGTCGGAGATGCACCGCTCCTTCGGCTGGTCCCTGATCGGCATGACGGCCGCGACGGAGGCCAAGCTCGCGCGCGAGGCCGAGTTCGTCTACTCGCAGGTCGCGATGGTGACCGATTACGACTGCTGGAAGGAAGGCGAGGAGGTTCATACCGAGATGGTCGTGGCCAACCTTCACGCGAACTCGGCCAACGCGCAGAAGCTGATGCGCCTGGCGATCCCTCGCATCGCCGCCGCGCCGCTCGAGCCCGCTTTTTCCGAGGCCCTCAAAGGCGCCCTGTTCACGGCCCCCGAGGCCCGGAACAAGGCGACGCTCAAGAAGCTCGATCTCATCGTGAGGAAATACCTGTAATGGCCAAGAGAAACGCGAAGCGCGAGATCGACCGGCTCGTCGAGACCGCCGTCCAGGCGCAGAAGCGCGCCTATTGCCCCTACTCGCGCTACCAGGTCGGCGCGGCCGTGCTCACCGAGAGCGGACGCGTGTTCCCCGGCTGCAACGTGGAGAACGCGAGCTACGGCCTCGCGATGTGCGCCGAGCGCGCCGCGATCTATCACGCGGTCGCGAGCGGGTTCGACGCGATCAAGGCGGTCGCCGTCGTGGGCGCCGCCGCGAAACCCTGCGGCGCCTGCCGCCAGGTCATGTACGAGTTCAGCGACAAGGACACGGCCATCTATCTCGTCGACCTCAATCCCGCCACGGGCCGCCGCAAGATCATCAAGACCACGGTGTTCAAGCTCCTGCCGCTCGCCTTCGATCCGCTCACGTCGGGCCTGCTGCCCGCCAACCCCAGAAACCTGCTGCGGCGCAAAGCCGCCAAGACCAAGAAGAGGAAATAAAATGGACGCCTCCCCCATCAAAGCCGTCGCCGACTGGATGAAGACCGCCGATCTCGCCGAGGTCGTCTACCGCAAGAACGGCACGGGCTTCTCCCTGACCGCGCTGGGCGCGGGCGATCCCGCGACGCTCTCGGCGCCCGCGATGCCTTCGGGCCGCTTCACGCCCGTCGCGAGCGACGGCGTGGGAGTGTTCCAGTGGAACGAGCCCGGCAAGGCCCGCAAGGCCGACGAAGGCGTCGAACTCGCGGCCGGCGACGTCATCGGGATAATCGTGGCCGGCTCGGGCGCCTCCAAGCCCGTCGTCGCGGCCCAGGCCGGACGCGTGGCTAAGATCTTCATCGAGGCCGGGCAGGCCGTGGAGTACGGCCAACCGCTGCTTCTTTTAGAGCACCGGTAAGCATGTCCAACGCCGCGATCTTGTGCACGGCCTGTGGCGCCTCCTCGGCGACGCCCCTGTCTCAGTGCGCCAATTGCGGCGGCAAGAACTCCCGCGTCTGCGGCGGCTGCGGCTTCCAAAATTCTCTCGCAAAGAACTACTGCGACAAGTGCGGCAATCCGATCTCCGAGATCGGCCCCGTCGTGGCGCCGCCGCCCCCGACGGCGATCCCCGGGGCGCCGAAGTCCGATATTCCCGCGACCGTCGTCAGGCACGTTGAGAAGAGCGGCCCGCTCGGCAAAAAAGCCCTACCCGCCGCGGCGGCGCCGCCTCCGGCAGGGCCGCCCGCGGCGCCGCCACCGGCCGCGCTCCCACCCGCCAAGCTCCATGCGATGGAGCCCGGCGCCCCGCAAGGCGCCCCCCAGCCCGCGCCGCTCCCCGGCGCGGGCCGCCAGGCGTCCAATCCGTGGGCGGCACCCTCGGTCTCCAACGACCCCTGGGCCACCGCCCTTCCGCCCCAGGCCGAAGCGGCGCCGAAGGTCCCGCGCTGGATGGCGCCGCTGCGCAAGGTGCTCTCCGTGGGCTTCGCGACGGCCGCGGTCATCGCGTCCCTGACCTCGATCTGGTACGTCAGCGAGCACAGCAAGCCCGAGAACGCCGTGCGGCGCGCGGCCGTGCGCTATCTCGAGGCCCTGCGGACGCGCGACTACGCGACGGCCTACTCCCAGTTCTCCGACGCCGCCAAGAAATACTGCACGATCGACGAGTTCATCGTCACGCGCGACACCACGACCTGGACTTGGTCCGGCCTGCGCATCGAGCACGCCGAGCCCGGCGCGATGCTGCTCGCCTACGATCTTGAGGTCGCGGGCTCCGCTTCGCGCGTCGACCGCGTCCTCTTCGTCGAGGAGAACAAGCAGTGGGTCCGCCCGTACAGCTGGGCGCTGATGCGCAAGGTCGAGGAAGCCTTCGACCAGAACAACGCGGACCTGGGACTCGTGCTCGCGCAGGCCGCGGCCGCCGTCAATCCGCGCGACCCCATGGCCCGCGGCTACCTCTGCGAGGCCGCCTACTACCGCAAGTCCCCCGTCGACACCGAGCGTCAATGCGTGGCGGCCATCGAGCTCGCGAACGTGTATCCCTCGAACCTGTCGCTCAAAAGCCTCTATCACCTTCACGCGATCCTCGCGGACACCTACAAGAACGCGCTTCAGAAGCCCGACATGGCGCTCGACCAGTTCGCGCAGATGCTGGCCTTCCCGAATATATCGCCTTCCGACCAGTGCGACATCCTGATCGCGCGCTCCGAGGCGTACGTCGCGCTCAGCCGCCCCGGCGAGGCGTTGGCCGACGCGACGCGCGCCGGCCAGCTCTGCGTGCGCCCCCAGGACCTCGCGTATATCGAGGACATCCGCCGCAAGCTCAACGCCCCCAATCAATGAGGAGCCAACCGTGTTCAAGAAAATTCTGATCGCCAACCGTTCCGAGATCGCCGTGCGCGTCATCCGCGCCGCACGCGAGCTGGGCATCAAGACGGTCGCCGTTTATTCGGACGCTGACCGCGAGTCGCGGCACGTCGCGATGGCCGACGAGGCCGTCTGCATCGGGCCCGGCCCCTCCAAGCTCTCCTACCTCGACCAGGAAGCGGTCTTGTCGGCCGCGAAAAACACCGGCGCCGACGCGATTCATCCCGGCTACGGCTTCCTGTCGGAGAACGCGGATTTCTCGGAGCTGTGCGCGAAGCGCGGCATCACCTTCATCGGGCCGCCCCCGGCCGCGAGCCGCAAGCTAGGCTTCAAGAGCGCGGGTAAGGCGGTGGCCCTCGCCGCCAACGTCCCCGTCGTTCCCGGCACCAAGGGCGATATCACGACGGATGTTTCAAAAGAAGTCGCCGAGATCGGCTACCCCGTCCTGATCAAGGCGTCCGCGGGCGGCGGCGGCAAGGGCATGCGCATCGTGCGCACGCCCGCCGAGCTCAAGCCCCAGCTCGAGGCGGCCGCGAACGAGGCCAAGGCCGCGTTCGGCGACGGCTCGGTATTCATCGAAAAACTGCTGGAACGTCCCCGCCACGTCGAGATTCAGATCATCGCGGACAACCACGGCAACGTGGTGGCCTTCCCCGAGCGAGACTGCACGGTGCAGCGCCGCCACCAGAAGCTCGTCGAGGAGTCTCCCTCGCCCGCGCTGACGCCCGCGATCCGCAAGGACATGCAGGACGCCGCGATCAGGCTCGCGAAAGCGGCGGGCTATCAGAACGTCGGCACCGTCGAGTTCCTCTTCCAGGACGGCAAGTTCTACTTCATCGAGGTCAACGCGCGCCTGCAGGTCGAGCACCCCGTCACCGAAGCGGTCGCGGGCGTGGACCTCATGGAGCTCATGATCCGCGTCGCCGCCGGCGAAAAGCTACCTTTTGGACAGGAACGCGCGTCGGAAATCCGTTGCCACGCGATCGAGCATCGCATCAACGCCGAGGATCCGGATAATAATTTCATGCCCTGCCCCGGACGCATCGAGTCGATCGAGCTGCCGGGCGGCGCGGGCGTGCGCGTCGATACCCACGTCTACGCGGGCTATACGATCCCGAGCTACTACGACAGCATGATCGCCAAGCTCATCATCTCCGCCGAGGACCGGCCGAAGGCCCTGCGCCGCTCCCTGCGGGCGCTGGGGGAGCTCAAGATCGCCGGCGTCAAGACCACCGCCGGCATGCACGCGAAGGTCGTGGCGCACCCCATCTTCATGGCCGGAGACTTTGACACGCATTTCATCGAGAAGACCGGCCTTCTCGACAAGGAGCCCGCTCATGTCTGATTTCCAGAAGTCGATCAAAGCCCAGCTCAAGGACAGCGCCAAGGTGCTGACCGCCGTCGCGAAGCTCTCGCCCGTCATCGACGCGGCCGCCAAGGACCTGCTGCGCTCTTACCGCAACGGCGGCAAGCTGCTCTCCTTCGGCAACGGAGGCTCCTCCTGCGACGCCTCGAACTTCGCCGACGAGCTCACGGGGCGCTATCGCCGCAACCGGCCGGGCCTGCCCGCGATCTCGCTGGCCGCGAACCAGGGCGACCTGACCTCGATCGCCAACGACTTCGGCTTCGAGTTCGTCTTCGAGCGGCCCCTGCGCGCGCTCGGCCGTCCCGGCGACATCGCGGTCGCGATCTCGACCTCGGGGAACTCCAAGAACGTCCTGAAGGCCGCCGCGGCCGCGCGCGAGCTCGGCATGACCGTCATCGGCCTCACGGGCCGCTCCGGCGGCAAGCTCAAAGAGCTCTGCGACCACTGCGTGCGCGTCCCGTCGGACTCCACCGCGCGCATACAGGAGGCGCACATCACGGTCATTCAGATCTGGTGCGGTATTTTAGAGGACGAGCTGTTCCCCAACGCTCCGCTGGCCCACGGCTGATGAGCTCTTCCGCGAAAATTCTCGCTCTCAAGAAGCTCGCGACGATGCGCGAGCTCTGGCGCTGGGAAGGCCGCGCCGTGGTCTTCACGAACGGCGTCTTTGACATCCTGCACGCGGGTCACGTGAAGGTGCTCGAGAAGGCGAAGGCTCAGGGCGACCTCCTGATCGTGGGCGTCAACTCCGACCGCTCGGCGCGCGCCCTCGACAAGGCGCCCGGCCGCCCCGTGAACAAATGGCGTGACCGCGCCGAGGTGATCGCCGCGCTCGGCTGCGTGGACGCGGTCGTCAAGTTCGACGAGCCGACCCCCGAGAAGCTGATGGCGCGCCTGAAGCCCGACGTCCAGGTGAAGGGCGGCGACTATAAGCCTTCAGACCTCCCCGAGGCGAAGCACGCGGGACGCGTGGTCATTGTGGCCCTCAAGAAGGGCTACTCGACGACCGGCTTGATCAAGCGCCTTCAAGGCAAGCGCTAACTGAGATCAACGTGCGCAGGTGCGTCCGGACGCACCTGTGCACGGGAACGCGCCGGTGATGGATCTTGGGACATTGACAGCCGCTTCTACTCCTTCGCGGCGGCCCCGTTCTCGCGTTCCGCGATCATGACCTTTGCGCCTTCGATGGCCTTCTCCACGTCATCGGCGCGATGCTTCGGGTGCGCGACCTTGAAGTTCTCGAGGCCCTTGAGCCCCTCGTCGAACTTCCCCTTGCCGAGCTGGTCGACGGCCGCTTCGAGCTCCATGTCGTAGCCCAATTCCCGCTTGACCTTCGCGCTGCGCGAGTCGCCCTTGATGCCGGGCTCGTTCGGGTCGGCGATGTTCTTCTTGGCCTGGCCTTCGCCGCGCACGGCCGCGACGCCCTGGGCTCCTCGGCCCTTCTTACGCTCGCCGCCGACGGCCGACGACGCCAGCGTGTTCTTGAGGTTCTTGAAGAAGTCCGACCATCCGGACTTCGCCGGAACGGCGGCCTTCCCGTCGGCCCGCGCGGGCAGGACGAGGAACGCGGCGACCACGGCGGTGAGGATCAGTTTCATAGTATTTTTCTCCTGACGAAGATCAGCTTCCTTTGATGAGGCTGTCGACTGCCGGCTTGAAGGCCGGGGCGAGCGCTACGGCCTTCTCGCCCATCGCCTTGGCCTTTTCCATCTTATCGAGACGAATCGAGGTCTTCACGAGGTTAAGCCAGATCATCGCGTCGTCGGGCTCGGCCTCGGACGCCTGCGTAAAGCGCTTCTCGGCCTCCGCGTTGTCCCCCTCGAGGAACGCGACGCTGCCGAGGTTGTTGAGCGCCGACGCGTTCGCCGGGTCGAGCGACAGCACCTTGTTGAACTCGGTGACCGCCGCCTCGCGGTTGCCGAACTGGTACTCGACGATGCCGAGCTGGAGCTGGGCGTCGACGTCCTTGCCGTTCTTGGCGAGGTCGGCCTCGTACTGCTTGCGCAGGAACTTGTAGCGGTCCTTCGCGAGCACGTTGATTTGGTCGTCGTAGCGGCGCTCGAGCCCGGCCGTCTCGGGGAACTTCGGGGTGAAGTCGGTCGGAGGCATCGTGACGGGCTCGTAGGTGCCCCAGGCCTTGTGCAGGCCGTACACCTTCACGCGCCCCTTCTCGGCCTCGGCCTTGTAGGCGTACGCGGCCTTGGAGACGGCGTCGATGAACGGCTTGCCCACGTACGTCACCTCGATCGGGACCCACATCGTGCCTTCGTGCTCGACAAGAAGATCCGCGGGCATGCCCGCCTCGAACGCGTCCTCGGCCTCGGTGTCGAACATCATCGTCATGTGGCCCGGATAGTCGAGGATGGCGACGCGGACCTCGCTGTCCTCGAGCATCGCGGCGTACAGGGACGTCAGGTCCGAGCACTGGCCCGCCTTGCTGCGCAGCGTCTCGCGCGGAAATTGCGTGTAGTCGACCGGGAAGTTCGGGTCGTCGTGCGCGGTCTCGAACGGGTTCGCGGCGTTCGCCACGAACTTGATCCCGTACTCGGACATGGCGTTCCAGATGCGCATCGCCTTGACCGTGGGCTCGTTCAGCGCGCCCGCCTTGCGGTTCTTGAATTCGAGCGTGGAGACTCCGCGCACGAAGTCGCGCACGGGCGGGTCCTTGCGCGTCACGAAGTTCGCGATGCGCTGCGGGTCCTGCCACGTGATCGCATTGCGCGAGAAGAGGCGCAGGGGCTTCGTGATCGAGACGGTCTGCTGCTTGCCGCTCTCGAAGTAGGTCATCGTGAACTCGGCCTGAATCGGCGTGTCTTCGCTGACCTCGAGCACCTTGTTGTTCAGCGTCGCGATCAGCGGGATCTCGACGACCTGCTTGGGCTCGAGGCGCTTGATCTCGGTGTCGAAGCCGAAGTCCATGAAGTCCTTGAGCTTGAACGTCAGCTTCACGTTCTGGTACGTCACGTTGACGTTGTTCGTGAGCACGGCGGAGCCCATCGGATTGCGCAGGTACCACTTATAGTTGGCCGCGAAGATGTCGCCGAGCGTAATCGTCGAGATTTCGACGGGCGAGCGGTTGAAGGTCCCCGCGACGAACACCTCGACCGGGCGGCCGGCGGGCCCGATGTCGGCGGTCTTGGATTTCGTCGCCACGCGGTACCAGTACCTCTCGTAGGGGGTGACCGAGTCGTCCTCGAACTTCTCGTTCTTGGACTCCCCGGCCACGGCCCACGGCCCGGAGGCGCCGGTGGCGCGCGAGACGACATAGCCGCCGGTCCACGGGTCGGCGACGGGTTCCCACGCGAGGGCAACGATCCCGTCCTTCGTCCCAGTCGAGACGTTGGCGGGCGAGGTCAGCATCGGGTGCAGGTCGTAGCTGACGAGGCGGCTCTTGCCCTTGTCGGCGATCACAAGCTTGTCGCCGTGGACGGAGACGGCGATGGGCTCGAGGAGCTCGCGCTCCTGGTTGCCGCCCGCGAAGAAGTCCGCGAGCCACTTGCCGTCCTTGGTGTGGACGCTGACGCGGCGCAGCTCGGAGTCGAGCGTATAGAGGTAGTTCTGGCCGTCGAAAGCGAGGGAGACGGGAGACTTGAACTCGCCCGGGCCGTCGCCGTCCTCGCCCCATGAGCTGATGTAGGCGCCCGAGGGCTCGCATTTGAACACGCGCTTGAGGCCCTTGTCCGCGAAGTAGACGAAGCCGGCCTTGTCCCAGGCGACCGCGACGGGCTCGAGGAGCATGTAGGAGCCGACCTTCGGGCCGAAGCCGAACAGGAACACGCCCTCGGGGCTGAACGCGTCGATGCGCTGATTGCCGGTGTCGGCCACATACACGACGCCCTCGCCGTTGATCGCGACGCCGCCCGGGTTCTTCATGCGGCCTTCGCGCTTCTTGCTGTCGAAGAACCCCTGGGCCTCGCCCACGTTGGACTTCCACTTGCCGTCAAGGCCGAACTGCTGGAGACGATGATTCAGGGAGTCCGTGACGTAGAGCCCCTCGACCTTCGAGGACTTCATCGCGGCCATACCGCCGACGGCCTTCGTGACGTCGCCGCCCTTGCCCTTCGAGGAGCCGAAGCGCGCCTTCTCCTTGCCCTTCGTGTCGATGAGGACGTACTGCATCTCCTTCGGCAGCCAAGCGAACAGATCGTCCCCGAAGGGCGCGAGGATCGACGCGGAATACGGCCACGTGCGGCTAGGCCCGGACACCGACATCTTGGTCTGCAGGTTCAGGGGCAGAGGCTTGACCTTCAATTTATTCGTGAGTTCGACCCGGTGGATGCGGTTGTTGCCCGTGTCGAGGACGATGAGCAGGCCGTCGGGCGTGATCGCGATACCCTCGGCGCGCTTCATCTGGCCGGCGGCCGTGCCGAGCGAGCCGAACTTACCCATGATGAAGCCTTCGCCGGACTGCTCGATGACCTTGCCGTTCTTGCCGTCGACAACGTAGAGGAAGCCGTACTGGTCGGCCACGAAGTCGTTGCCGAGCAAAGCGTACTCCTTCGAGAACTTCGCGGAGGCGTCGAACTTCTGCATGCGCTCGTTGCCGCGGTCGAGGACGAAAACGTTGTCCGAAGGATCGACAGCGATGCGCGTCGGGTTGCTGAGGAGGCCCGGCTCTTTGCCGTAGCGCCCGAAGAGAAAAAGCAGGATGCCCTCGTCCGTGAAGACCTGGATGCGATTGTTGCCGGTATCGGAGACGTAGATGCGGCCGTCGGCGCCGACGGCGACCGACTCCGGGTTCTTGAGCTTGCCCGGCTCGGAGCCTTTCTCTCCGAACATATAGACGAAGTTCCCATCGCGGTCGAAGATCTCGACGCGATGGTTGCCCGTGTCGGCGACGTAGACGTTGCCTTTGGGACCGACGGCCACGCCGCGCGGAGCGTTGAAGGAACCCTGCTGATTACCCGAGCGGCCGCCGACGGACTTGATCAGCTTGCCCGAGAGATCAAAGAGGAACAGGGAGTTCTTCTTCTCGTCGATCACGTAGAGCCGGTCGGCCGCCGCGGCGGCGGCGACGGGCTTGGCCATCTCGTCGGCCCGGATGGGCTCGAGGAAGCGGATCGTGTCGTACGCGCGCGCCTGAACGGACAGCAGCAGCGCGAAAGCGAGAAAAGTCATGCGGTTCATGCTTGTACGGCCTCCTTGATGAGCTTGTTGACGAGGGCCGGGTTCGCCTTGCCCTTGGAGAGCTTCATGACGCCGCCGACGATCGAGCCGATCGCGGCGTCCTTGCCTCCTTTCAGGTCCGCGGCGGCTTTGGGATTTGCCGCGAGCGCCTGCTTGACCCACTCCATCACCTGCTTGTCGTCGGAAACCTGGGTCAGCCCCAGCTCGTCGACGAGCGACTTGGCGTCCTTGCCGGTCTCCCACATCCGGGCGAAGACGTCCTTCGCCCCCTTCGACGACAAGGTGCCCGACGCGATGAGCGCAGCCAAGCCGCCGAGACGCTCGGCGGCGATCGGGGATTGCGCGGCGTTCTTGCCGTCGGCGTTCAGACGGCCGAGCATTTCTGTGGTCAAAAGGTTGGACACGGTTTTAGCGGATCCGGCGGGGGCGGCGGCGACGGCCTTCTCAAAATAATCGGCGAGAATCCGGTCGCTCGTCAGAACCTCGGCGTCATATGAGGATAGCCCCAATTCCCCCATAAGTCGAGCCCTTTTTGCCGACGGCATCTCGGAGAGCCCGGCCTTGAGCTTGGCGACCCAAGCGGGATCGGCCACGAGCGGCACGAGATCGGGGTCGGGGAAGTACCGGTAATCATGGGCGTCTTCCTTCGAGCGCATCGAGCGTCCGGTTTGGGTGCCCGCGTCCCAAAGCCGCGTCTCCTGCACGATCTTTCCACCGGCCTCGAGCACCGCGATCTGCCGGTCGCGCTCGGCTTCAATCGCGTCTTTGACGTTTTTAAACGAATTGAGATTTTTGGTTTCCGTCCGCGTGCCAAACTCCTTCTGGCCGACGGGGCGCACCGAGACGTTCGCGTCGCAGCGCATCTCGCCCTTCTCCATGTCGCAGCGCGAGGCGCCCGTGAACTGAATGACTTCCTTGAGCGCCGTCAGGTAGGCGTACGCCTCGTCGGACGAGCGCATGTCGGGCTCGCTGACGATCTCGATGAGCGGCACGCCGGCCCGGTTGAGGTCCACGAGCGAGCCGTCGAGCTTGGAGCCCGCGAGCTCGTGGACGAGCTTGCCGGCGTCCTCCTCCATGTGGATGCGCGTGATGCCGATGGTCTTGGCCCCCCCGTTGACGGTGATCGCGAGCTTGCCGTGCTGCGAGAAAGGCTGGTCGTACTGGGAGATCTGATAGGCCTTGGGCAGGTCGGGATAAAAATAGTTTTTGCGGGCGAAGATCGACTGTTCGCTGATGCGGCAGTCGAGAGCGAGAGCCGCCTGAAACGCGAGCTCGACGGCGCGGCGGTTCAGGACGGGCAGCACGCCCGGCTGGGCCGTGCACAGCGGGCAGATGCGGCTGTTGGGCGCCTGCCCGAAGCCGTCCGTCTCGCAGCCGCAAAACAGCTTGGTTTTGGTGGCCAGCTGGCAGTGGACTTCGAGTCCGATGATGAGCTCGTATTGTTTCACGCGGTTTCCATTGTGGCCGGAATAGGCCCGGCCCGCCATGCCAATATGGTCACGACACTTCCTTTAATATCTTGAGGCCCCCGGGATAGGATAGGTACTTGGCGCCCGACTCGAGCGGCACCCAGCGCGTCTTCATGATCTCGAGCGCATCGGGCTTGCCCGTCTTCTTGAGCGGCTTCATGCGGTACCAGCTCACGCGCTTGTGCACGGGCCGGCCGTTGCGGTTGAACCAGTACTCGACGTCGGGCAGGGACCCCGCGGCCTCGCAGCGCCAGCCGGTCTCTTCCTCGACCTCGCGCAAAGCGGCCTCGAGAGGCTTCTCGCCTTTTTCCAAATGGCCCTTGGGGAATGTCCACTTGACCTCGCCGGCCAAGTTCGTGACCTGCACCAGCAAAAGCTTGCCGCCGCGCTGCACGATGCCGCCCGCCGCGTGCTCCTCGGCCTTCTTCATGGCTTGAGGGCCGCGAAAGGCTTGGCCGCCTCGAAAGCGCGCGCCGCGGATAGCATGCGCTTCTCCTGAAACACGTCGGCGATCAGCTGAAGGCCTATCGGAAGCCCTTTCGCCGATTGCCCGCACGGGATCGAGACGCTCGCGTTGCCCGCCATGTTCGAGGGGATCGTGAAGATGTCGGACAGGTACATCGCCAGGGGATCGCCCGTCTTTTCCCCGAAGCGGAACGGCGGGGTCGGCGTCGTGGGCGCGGCGATAAGGTCCACCTGCTTAAAGGCTTCCTTGAAATCGTTCGCCATCAAAGTCCGCACGCGCTGCGCCTTCGAGTAGTAGGCGTCGTAGTAGCCCGACGAGAGCGCGTAGGTGCCGAGCATGATGCGGCGCTTCACCTCGGAGCCGAAGCCCGCGCCGCGCGTCAGCTCATAAACTTCGCCCAGGCTCGTGGCGGCCCGGTCGATGAAGCCGTAGCGAATGCCGTCGAAGCGCGCGAGGTTGGAGGACGCCTCGGAAGGCGCGATGATGTAGTACGCGGCGACCGCGTACTTCGTGTGAGGAAGGCTGACTTCCTTGATCTCGGCCCCGAGGGACTCGAGCACGGCGACCGCGTTGCGGACGGAACGCTCGATCTCAGGGTCGAGGCCGGCGACAAAATACTCCTTAGGGAGGCCGACGCGCAGGCCCCTGAGGCTCGCGGGCGCCGGCGAGGGAGACGCGGGGGCCTTGTTCGCGGAGGTCGAATCTTTGGGGTCGTGGCCGCCGATGACCGACAACGCGAGCTCGGCGTCTTCGACCGTACGGGCAAAGGGGCCGATCTGGTCGAGCGAGGACGCGAACGCGACGAGCCCGTAGCGGGAGACGAGGCCGTACGTGGGCTTGAGGCCGACCACGCCGCAGAACGCGGCGGGCTGACGGATCGAGCCGCCGGTGTCGGAGCCCAAGGAGATGGAGCACATGCGAGCGGCCGCGGCCGCCGCGGAGCCGCCGGAGGAGCCGCCGGGCACGCAGGATTGGTCCCACGGATTCGTGGTCTTCTGGAAGGCGGAGTTTTCGGTAGAGGAGCCCATCGCGAACTCATCAAGGTTAGTCTTGCCGACGAAGATCGCGTCCGCGGCGTGCAAGCGGTCGACGACGGTGGCATTGTACGCCGCGATGTGGCCCTTGAGGATCTTGGAGCCGCACGTCGTTTCGACGCCCTTGAGCTGGATGTTGTCCTTTAGCGCAATGGGAACCCCCGCCAGGACGCCAAGCTTCTCGCCGCGCTTGCGCTTCGCGTCGACGGCGCGGGCCTGCTCGAGCGCCTGATCCTTCGTCACGGCGAGAAACGCCTTAACGGAAACGTCGAGCTTGGCGATGCGCTCCAAATGCGCGGCGGTGACGGCCTCGGCGGAGAGCTCTCCGCTGCGGACGGCCTCGGCGATTTGGACGGCGGTATTTTCGGTGATATCCATTATCGATCGATAAAGAGGGATTCTTCCTCGCCGTTGTGGCGTTCCTCGGGCGGCTGGCCCTTTCGCTTACGCGCGGGCTCCTCGCCCTTTTCCGGCTTCGCCGGCAATTCATCGAGATCGGATTCGGGCGCCTTGACGCGGCGCGGCGCGACGTCCTTACCGGATTTCTCCACGCTCACGGCGGGGCCGTCATCGCCGAAGGATGGGGCGTCACGATCCTCGGACCTAGCGCGCCTCGGCGCGGGCGCTTCCGGCGCGCGAACGACCGGCTCAGGCTCGGGCTCCGGCTCGGGAGCGGCATCCGCCTCGATCGCCGCTATCGCGGCTTGAATTTTATCACGGCGTTGGGGATCTAGCTCGAGCGCCTTGCGAAGATCGGCGACCGCGCCCGGCTTATCGCCCACGAGGGCGCGGGTCTGGCCGCGGTTCGAGTAAGCGAGGCCCTTGCGCGGATTGAGCGCGATCACCTTCGTGAGATCCGCGATCGCTCCGCGATAATCTCCGAGCAGGAAGCGCACATTGGAGCGTAGGTAGTGCGAATCCTCATGGTCTTCGTGAGCTTCGATGAACGCGCTGAAGTCCGCGTCAGCCCCGCGATAATCCTTGAGCTCACGCAGCGCTTTCGCCCGATAGAATCTCGCCCAGCCGAATTTGGGGCTCAGCTCCAGGATCGAGCCGTAGTCGTCGACGGCGCCCCGGAAGTCGCGCAGGCGGTCCTTGGCCGCGCCGCGCATCAGCAGGGCGGCGGCGGAGCTCGGGTCGCGCTTGACGGCCGTGTTCAGAGCGAGGACGGCCTCGCGCATCTTGCCCATCGCGGTCAAGGTGCCGCCCACGCCGAGCGGGCCTTCGACGGAGCGCTCGTCGGCCGCGGAGGAGGCGCGGAAGTCCTTGAGCGCCCCTTCATAATCCTTAAGCACGAGACGGGCCTTGCCGCGCGCGGCGTAGGACAGGGAGTCGTTGGGGCTGAGCTTGGCCGCGAGCTTCGCGTCCTCGGCGGCGCCCGACAAATCGCCGAGCATGGAGCGGGTCGCGGCGCGGTGTCCGGCCGCGGACTTCCAATTCGGAACGACCTCGAGCGCCTCCTCGAAGCGCGCGTCGGCCTCGGCGAGCTCGAGCCGGTGATAAAGCTTGAGCGCGGACGACAAAGTCCGCTTCGCCTTCGCGTCGGGGGTGGTCGCCGCCCGACCAACGGCGACGAATTGGGCGCAGATCAACAGCGCCAACGACAAAGGTTTCATCACTCGAGGACCTTCTTCACCTTGAAATAGGGTCCGTCGCGCTCGGGCGCGTTGGCGAGCAGGGCCTCGGTATCCGCGAACGGAGCGGGCTCGTCGTCGCGCATCACGTTGACGGCGCCGAGCACGGAGGTCGTGGGCGCGACGCCGGCCGTATCCACCTGGGAGAGCTCGGCCATCGCGTCGAGGATCTTGCTCAGCTGGCCGCCGTAAAGGGCGGCCTCGCTTTCGCTCAGGCGCAGGCGCGCGAGCTTGGCGATCTTCTTGACGTCGGCGTCGGACACGCTCATTAAGCGGCCTCCAGGGGGGCGTAGCGGACCAGCGGCTTGGCCACGCGCCCGTCGTCGAATCGCACCGTCACCTTCATCGTGTCGCCCGCGCCCGAGATCTCGGCGACGATGCCGCGTCCGAACTGCGGATGCTTCACGCGCTGGCCGTTCTTGAAGCCCGCGGCGCGCGCGGAAGCCGCCGGCGCGGCCGCTCCGGCCGGGCGGACGAACGCGGGAGCGACACCTGGGGTGGACTCGCGCGCCGCCGAGCCGAACAGCTTGGCCTCGATGATAAAGCGCGAGGGCAGGCTCGCGTAGACCTGGCCGTACAGGCGCCGCGTCGCCGCGTAGGTCAGGTACAGGCGCTCGCGCGCGCGCGTGATGCCCACGTAGCACAGGCGGCGCTCCTCCTCGAGATCCTCCGGCGTGGCGTTGCCGCCGCCGATCGGGAAGAGGCCCTCCTCGAGCCCGGTCAGGAACACGGTCGGGAACTCGAGGCCTTTCGCCAGGTGGATCGTCATCAACGTCACGGTGGGCGTGCTCTCGTCGTAGTCGTCAAGACCCGTCTGCAGCGCAACCTCCTCGAGATAGGTCGCGAGCGTGCTCACGCGGCCGTTCTGCTTCTCCTTGTCGTCGTACTCCTTCACGGCGTTGAGAAGCTCCTGCAAGTTGGCGAGCCGGCCCGCGGCCTCGGGATCATGCTCCATTTCGGATTCGACCCAGGCCCAGTAGCCGGTCGCCTCGAAGATGAGGGCCATCGCGCCGCCGGCCGGGAGCGTCTCGGTCGTCTCGCGCAGCTTCGCGAGCGTCTGCGTGAAGTCGCTGAACGCGGAGTGCGCTTTGGGCCCGAGCCCGTCGATCTGCCCGTGCGCCCAGAACGCGTCCCAGAGAGTGAGGTTATGCTGCGTCGCATAGTTCTCGGCGAGCTCGAGGCTCTTGGCGCCGAGGCCGCGCGGCGGGCAGTTGACCACGCGGTCGAGTGACACGCCGTCGCGCTTATTGACGACGACGCGCGCGTACGCCATCGCGTCCTTGATCTCCTTGCGCTCATAGAAGCGCATGGCGCCGACGATCTTATAGGGCAGGCGTGCGCGGCGCATCGCCTCCTCGAAGGAGCGCGACTGCGCGTTCGTGCGGTAGAACACCGCGACGTCCTTCAGCGAGCGGGCGTTGTTCTGCACCTCGTCCTGGATCCGGCGCACGACCCAGGTCGCCTCCTCGTACTCGTTCGGCAGCTCCTGAACGCGGACCTCGTCGCCCGGCTCGGCTTTAGTCCAGAGCTTCTTCGACTTGCGCGTCTTGTTGTGGTGGATCACCAAAGCCGCGGCGTCCAGGATGCGCGAGGTCGATCTGTAGTTCTGCTCGAGCGTGACGACCATCGTGTTCGGAAAGTCCCGCTCGAACTCGAGGATGTTCCGGATGTTGGCGCCGCGCCAGGAATAGATCGACTGGTCGTCGTCGCCGACGACGCAGACATTTTTGTGCTTCGCCGCTAAAGTTTTCGTAAGGGTGTATTGGGCGTGGTTCGTGTCCTGGTACTCGTCGACCAAAAGGTGCGTGAAATGTTCCTGCCAATGCTCGCGGACCGTCGGGTGATCCCTCAACAATTGGCACGTCTTCAACAATAGGTCGCCGAAGTCGAGCGCCCCGGCCTTGTTCAGCTTATTCTCGTAGATCTTGTAGATTTTCGCCGCGATCTGACGGGACTGATCGATCGAAGTCATCGCGTGGATCTCGTAAGACCCCGCGTCGAGCAGGTCGTCCTTCGCGCGCGAGATCAGGCTCACGTAGAGGCCGGCCTTGCTCTTTTGGTCGTCGAGGCCGAGCTCCTTCATCGACTCGGTCACGAGCTTCTTCTGGTCGCCCTGGTCGTAAATCGTGAAATGCCTGGGGAGATTGAGCTCTTTGTGGTGGATGCGCACGAGCTTCGCGCAGAACGAATGAAATGTGAAGGCCCAAACGAGCGCGCCCTTACCGGGCGCGAGCTCCTCGAGGCGCTTGCGCATCTCGCCGGCCGCCTTGTTCGTGAAGGTGACCGCGAGGATGCGGTCGGGCGGGACGCCCGTCTCGATGAGGCGCGCGATCCGGTACGTGATAACGCGGGTCTTGCCGGTGCCCGCGCCCGCGAGCACCAGCAAAGCTCCATCCAGATGGGTCGCGCCGGCCCTCTGCTCCGGGTTGAGCTTCTCGAGATCGACGCCCATGGAAGCGCTCAACGCGAGCCGACGGCCTCTCGTTTCGGGGCGTACAGCATGTTGCAGTAGTCTTTGACCATGCGGTCGGCGCCGTACTGCGACGCGCAGGAGCGGATCGACTCCTTCATGACCTTGACCCAGCCGCGCGGGATGCCGTGCTCGTCGCGGTCGTAGTACAGCGGCACGATCTTCTCCTCGAGCGTGCGGTAGATGTCCTCGGCGTCGGCGCGGTCGGCCTCGGGGCCGGCTCCGCGTCCGCCCGCCTGGCCGATCGGCCAGCCGTTGCCGCCGTTGAAGCCTTCCTCCCACCAGCCGTCGAGCACGGAGAAGTTGGGCACGCCGTTGGCTCCGGCCTTTTCGCCGGAGGTGCCGCAGGCCTCAAGGGGCGCCAGCGGGTTGTTGAGCCACATGTCGACGCCCTGCACCAGATATCTCGCGACGTGCATGTCGTAGTCCTCGATGAAGGCGATGCGGCCGCCGAACTCGGGGTTTTTAGCAAGCTGATAAACCTGCTGGATCAAGGCTTTCCCGCCGTCGTCCGCAGGGTGGGCCTTTCCTGCAAACACGAGCTGGACGGGGCGCCACGGGTCGAACAGCATCTTCTTGAGGCGCGGCAGGTCGCTCAGGATCAAGGTCGCGCGCTTGTACCCGGCGAAGCGCCGGGCGAAGCCGATGACGAGCGCGGGATGGTCGAGCAGCGCGCCCCCCGCCAGAACCTGGGCCGGATCGTGCTTCTCCTTCATCCAGCGCGAGCGGGCGCGGGCGCGCGCCAGCTGCAGCAGCGCGCTCTTGTTCTTGCTGTGCTGGAGCCAAAGCACCTCGTCGGGGATCGACGCGACCTTGGACCAGACCGCCTCGTCGTCCTGCTGGACGCGCCAGTGCGCGCCGAGGTAGCGGTCGTACACCGCGCCGAGGTCCTGGTTGATCCAGGTCGGCAGGTGCACCCCGTTCGTGACGTGCGTGATCGGAATCTCGTTCTCGGGCAGGGAAGGCCACAGGGACTTCCACATCTCGCGGGAGACCTGGCCGTGGCGGCGGCTGACCGCGTTGCGGCGGTGGGCGATCTTAAGCGATAGCGCGGTCATATTCCAGCCGGTATGGCCGGGCACGCGGGCGAAATCCATGAAGCGCTCTCGGTCGACGCCGAGCTGAGGCCAATAGCTCGAGAAGTACTCCGCGATCATCTCCTCGGCGAACACGTCGTGGCCGGCCTCGACGGGCGTGTGGGTCGTGAACACGGCGTTTTGGCCGACCTGATCCAAGGCTTCGTTCAGCGCGACTCCGCCGGCGACCTTCTCCCTCGTGAGCTCGAGAAACAAGAAAGAAGAATGGCCCTCGTTCGCGTGGAACACGGACGGATGGATGCCGAGCGCGCGCAGGACGCGCACGCCGCCGATGCCCAGGATGATCTCCTGGCGCAAGCGCATCGTCCGGTCGCCTCCGTACAGGCGTCCGGAGATCTCGCGGTCGAGAGGCGAGTTGCCGTCGACGTTGGTGTCCATCAGGTACAGCGGCACGCGGCCGACCTGCACCTTCCAGACGGCGACCTTGACCGTGCCGCGCCCGAGCGGGATGTCGAGGAGCATGCGGCCACCCGACGGCCCGAAGACGGGCCGTACCGGGGAGACGTCCCAGTTCACCGACTCGTAGACGTTCTGCTGCCAGCCGTCGGAGGAGATCTTCTGCACGACGTAGCCTTCGGGGTACATGAACCCGACGCCGACGAGAGGCACGCCGAGATCCGACGCGGACTTGCAATGGTCGCCCGCGAGGATGCCGAGGCCGCCGGAGTAGATCTTGAGCGAGTTATGGACGCCGAACTCGGCCGAGAAGTAGCCGATGTTCTTGCCCTTCATCTCGGGGTGGTTCTTCGCGAACCAGGTCTGGTCCGTCGTCATGTAGCGGTCGAAGGCGGCGATGACCGCGTCGAGACGGGAGAGGAAGCCGGGATCGTTCGAGAGCTGTTCGAGGCGCGCGGCGGGGCAGCTGCGCATCAAGGAAACGGGATTGTGATGGGTTTCGGCCCAAAGCGTGAGGTCGATCTCCTTGAACAAGGCGCGAGCCTCGGGATGCCAGCTCCACCAGAGGTTGTAAGCCAGATCCTTGAGGCGGCCGAGCTTGGGAGGAACCTGCCATTCGTTGTACGAGTCAGTGGTCACCATAGACGAGAATGATACCTTTTCGAAGGGTAGGTCGGCCATGCGCCAAAGGGCCTTGACGCAGGGTGGCCGGAGGACTATCCTGTCGTCGTGAGACCCCTCCTTTTGGCCCTCCTCCTGGCCTGCCCGGGATACGCCCAGGAAGCCGAGACCGGTTTGCGCGCCCAGCAGGTCCGGGAGAAGATCGACGCCCTCCCGGCCGAGGCCCGCGTCGAGCTCAAAAAGATGTACCGCCGCTATAAGGCGGCCGTCGCGCGAAGGCTCGACGCGGGCTGGAGCACGGGCCTGCTCAGCGAGGCCGTCATCGAGGACGTCGACGAGCCCTTCCGGTCCGCGCGCCTCGTCGAGGGCATGATCGAGCTGCGCAAGAAGGAGGTCGCGAAGCTGCAGGAGGCCCTCAAGGCCGTCGCGCCCAACGACCCCTACAACGACAAGCGCGCGCGCGCCGCCCTCGCGGCCAAGCGCGAGGAGCTTCGAGGCCTGGTCGCCATCAACAACCGCGAGAAAGGAATCTGCCGCGACTGGTCGGACCTGGTCTGGTCGGAGCTCATGGCCATGAACCTCGAGCACTGGGGCGCCCGCGACGAGCGCCGCGCCACGCGGCCCTACCACACGGCCGCGGTCGCCTGCTCTCCGGCGGACTCCCCGGAGGTATGCGTCGTCTTCGATCCCTGGGAGGATGGCCGGCCGAACGTCTACGCCTACAGCGCCTGGGACGAGTCGGCACCCGGAGGCCGCTTCCCCGCCGAGTACTTCCTACACGACCTTCCCGACAAGGTCAAGCCGTGAGCGCCGGAGCCCTGCCGCTGCTGGCACGGCTCGGCGAGGCCTCGACGTTCCCGCAGGCCGTCCGGAACTACGAGACCGACCCCTGGAGCTACCTGCGCCGCAAGCTCGGCGACTGCGCGGGCCCGCTGCGCGAGTACAAGCGCGAGCTTTACGAGGGGGCGTCCGCGCTCCTGCTCGAGGACCTGAAGGACTCCTTTTTAAAGCCCGGCGCGCTCATGGATCACAAGGAGGCCTTCGAGAAGCTCCTGACGCCGGGCGACTACGCTGATCTCGCCTACAATTTGGAGTCGGGAGCCGACCCGCAATCCCGCCGCGACGCGGTGAAGGAGGTGCTCGCTCACGCGAAGATCAAGACGCTGTTCGAGACCGAGGCGCTCCCCCCCGAGCGTCGGGGCATGGCGTGGGAGACCTTGGTGGCGGACACCTCGTGCCGGCTCTCGCTCGACAAGCTCAAGGAGATTTACGCTCGCGGGCCGCGGACCGAGAGCCGCCGCCGCTACGTCGCGCGCCGCGCGCGCCGGGACCTGTGCGAGTTCCTATCGGTCACGCGCGGTGAGGCGGGCATGCGCGACGAGATCACCTTGTTCGTCCTGACCCGCGTCGAGGCCGCGATCGCGGCGATGCTGCGTTTTCTCAACGCGTAGGGGGCGGGAATCTATTCGACCGCGTAAGGAGAGCGCGTCTTCCGGATCAGCGCGTCGATGAGGCCCGACGCGGCCATCTCGCCCATCTTGATGCGCGTCTCGAGCGTCGCCGACGCGAGGTGCGGCGCGAGCACCGCGTTCCGGCACGACGCGAGCCCGGGCGCCATCTTCGGCTCCCATTCATAAACGTCGAGCCCCGCGCCGCGGATCTTGTCCGCCTTGAGCGCGCGCACGAGCGCTTTCTCGTCGACGATCGGGCCTCGCGCCGCGTTGATCAGATATGCGGACCGCTTCATGAGCCCGAAAGCGCGATCGTCCAGCAGATGCCGCGTGCTCTCGTCGAGCACCGTATGAACGGACACGTAGTCCGAGGTCCGCAGAAGCTCGTCGAGCGGAACGAACGCGGCGTTGAGCGCCGCCTCATGCTCCGGCGCCGCGCGCCGGGTGTCGTAATAGATCACCTTCATCGAGAAGCCCAGCGCGCGCTTGGCGACGGCCTGGCCGATGCGGCCGAAGCCGATCACGCCGAGCGTCCGGCCGAACACATCGGAGCCTAGGATCATCAAGGGGTCCCAGCCCTTATACTTGCCGCCGCGCATGTACGCGTCGCCCTCGACGACGCGACGCGCGGCCGCCATCAAAAGCGCCCAGGTGAAGTCCGCCGTGGCCTCCGTCAGCACCCCGGGCGTATTGGACACCTTGACGCCCCGGGCCTTGCACGCCGGCACGTCAATGTGGTCGTAGCCGACGGAAAACGTCGAGACGGCCTTGAGCTTCGGCGCCGCCGCGAGCAGCTCGGAATCGATCTTATCTGTCAGCAGGCACAGCAGGCCGTCCTTGTCCTTGACGCTCTTGAGGAGCGCCTTGCGCGGGATCGCGACGCCCTTGTCGAAGTGCTCGAGCTCAAAATGCGGCTTAAGCAGATTGAGGCACTCCTGAGGAACACGGCGCGTGACGAGAATCTTAGGCTTGCTCATGCGGGGATTATACGAATACTGTCCTAATTGGTGTCAGGCATGCCGTTGGACAGTATTTCCTCCGACGGGGAACTGCTAAAATTAGACGCTATGAGGCTTTCCACTGATGCATCTGCGCCGGGTCCGAAAGGTCCCGGCCTCCAGATCGGGTCCCTGAAGCTCTCCTCAAAGATCATCCAATCCCCCCTCGCCGCCTGCTCCGACCTGCCGTTCCGGCTGATAGGGCGCGAGAAGGGGCTGGGCATGTGCTATCTCGAGATGATCTCGGCGCAGTCGCTGACGCGCGAGAACGCGAAGACCCGGCGCATGCTCAACACCTTGCCCGAGGACAAGCCCCTCGGCGCGCAGTTGCTCGGCTGCGATCCAAAGATGATGGCCGACGCCGCGCAAATACTCGTCGAGATGGGCTTCGACCTCATCGACATGAACCTCGGCTGCCCGGTCAAGAAGGTCGTCGGCAACGGCGAGGGCTCGGCGATGCTGAAGAACCCCGACGGAGCGGAAAAGGTATTCCGCGCCGTGCGCGACGCCTTGCCTTCGCGGATCCCCGTCACGATGAAGACGCGTAAAGGCTTCCAGGACCCGTCGGGCGTCGAGGCCGTCGAGCTTGCCAAGCGCGCCGAGGCCGCGGGGCTGTCCGCCGTCACGATCCACGGCCGCACGCAGGCGCAGGGCTACTCCGGCAGGTCGGACTGGGAGGCGATCGGCCGCGTCAAGGCGGCCGTCAAGATTCCGGTCATCGGCAACGGCGACGTGCTGACCGCCGCCGACGCCAAAAGGCTGTTCGAGGTCTCCGGCTGCGACGGCATTATGATCGGCCGCGGCGGGCTCGGCAATCCATGGATCTACAAAAATCTAGACCGGGGCATCGAAGGCGACGCCGACGCGTACGTCCCCTCGGTGGCCGAGCGCAAGGAAACGCTCCTGAAGCATTTCGCGCTCGAACGCAAGCTGCTTGGCGACCGCCAAGCAGCTCTCAATATGCGCCGCATCACGGTCTGGTACTCGCAGGGCCTGCCGCACAATAAGGTGATGCGCGTGGGCGTGTGCTCCACGATGGACTGCGAGCTGATCGTGAAGCTGATCTCCGACTTCTTCGCCCAACTCCCCGCCGACGCCCCTCCCCCCACGGTCCCGCTGCTCCTGGCGGAATAATGTCCTATTTTGGTGTCAGGCATGCCGACAGGACATTAAAATACTGTCCGTTCGGCATGCCTGACACCAAAATAGGACAGTATTTTATTTAAAGGTTCGGCGCGGAGGCGAAGAGGGCGTCGGGCGAAGCGCCCATCTTGAAGCGCGTCTCGAGCCAGAGCCGGCGCGCGATGTAGGCGATCGGGCCGATCGAATGCACGTGGCGTGCCGCCGGGCGAAGGCGCTCCGGCAGCAGCGCGATGCGGCCGCGGGCGGCCAAGCGCCGGGAGAACTCGAGGTCCTCGAGCACCGGGAAGGCCGGGAAGCCGCCGACGGCCTTGTAGATCTCGGGCGTCGTGCACAGGCCGTGGTCGGAGGACGCGAGGCCGGAGCGCACGCGCGCGTTGGACCACATCGACAGCGCGCCAAGGCCCATGCCCGCGCCGTAGGAAACCGAGAAGGCCGTCGCGGAAAAGCTGCTCGTCGGCTGCGTGGCGAGCCAGTAGTGCTCCAGCGCCTGCTGCCAGTTCCCCGGCGGCTGGGCGTCGGCGCGAAGAAAGAAGAGAAGGTCGCCCGTCGCCTTCTCGGCCCCGGCGTGCCACTGGGCGCCGCGGTTCGGCTTCCCGAGATCGAACACCTCGTCGCACCACTCGCGCGCGGCGTTCAGCGTGCCGTCGTCTGAGCCGCCGTCGACGACGATGACCTCCATAGGGCTCGTCTGGGAGATCTGGCGTAGCCGCTTGAGCGACGAGCCGATCTGCGGGCCCTCGTTGTAGGCCGCGACGATGACGGAGAACTTCACTCGGCGTCCAGCGGGCGGAAGGCTAGGCCGGTCGCGATCTTAGGGAAGAAGTAGGTGGATTTCTGCGGCAGCAGCCCGACGGCCTTCGCCGCGCGCCGCACCTGCGCCACGCTGAACGTCTTAACGAGCGCGGCGGCCCCGCCGAGCGCGGCCGCTTTCTTCGCGGCGAGCTTCGCGTCGGGGGTGTAGCTCATCTCGTCGGGGGCGACCCCCGCAAGCAATTGCGAGCCGAGCCATTCGACGGCGAGACCGCTGCGGCAGCCGTACGGCTTGGGCTCGCCGAACCAGAAGCCCTTTTCGATGAGCCCGAACGCGTAAGGATTCCGCGATCTCTCGACGAGCTTCTCGAGGGCCGCGAGGCTCGGCGCCTTCTTCAGGGAAGCCAGCTCGCCCGCGCGCTTGAGAAGGCTGCGCTTGGCGATGCGGTGCGTGGGCAGCACGACCAATCCTGCGTCCTCGTCGGGCACGAGATAGGTCAAAACGGCGTCGGTGCCCGGCGCCTTCGTCTTCGCATGATGATCGCGGCTCACGGAATAGCGATGATGTCCATCGGCAATGAGGATAGATCGCGGGGAAAGGGATTTACGGATCGCCGCGACGAGCTTGGGTTCATCGACGACCCATAGCTTGTAAGCGACCCCCGCGTGGGACACTCCTGTCGCATCCGGACGGCCTTTCATGCCCGCCGCGATCGCGCGGCGCGATGCGCCGGACGGGTCCGCGAAGACGCCGAAGATCGGGGAGATGTTCACGCCGACGGCGTCGAGCATTTTAAGGCGATCGACCTTGGGCTTGGCGAGGGTACGTTCGTGAGGAATGATGAATTTCGCGGCCTTCGGCGTGGCGCCGAGGGCGGAGAGGATTCCACGTCGGACATATTTTTTGCCGTTGAGCGCGTAGCGCTCTTCGATAGCGTAGAACGCGAGTTTAGGGTCGCGCGACAACGTTCCGTCGACGGTCCACTTGCGCCAAAGAGCCGCCGCCCGGGCGTACTTCGCGGGCGGCTCGCCCTGGGGCAATTCAAGATAAACGGCGTTGGATGAGCGCCGCCGCAACGCGGCGGCAAGCTCCGGTCCTATCACATCGTATGGAGGGCACAGCGCGGCGTTGAGCTTGGTAGTGGAGTAACGCACGCCGCGGAAAGGTCGGACATCAGCCATGAATCATCATCCCGTTTACTCACCGTCGTTGTCAAGCCGCTCCGAGGGCGGTAGAATGGTGTCTCATGCGCGTTCTCGTATTCGGCGGCACCTTTGATCCTCCGCACCGCGGCCACGCTGCGCTTTTGCTCGCGGCCGCGAAAAAAATCCGTCCGGATAAAATTCTGATCGTTCCTGCCTATCAAGCGCCCTTAAAAGGAACGCCGCAGGCGCATTCCAAAGATCGCCTCCTAATGGCCCGTCTGGGCATTCTCAATCCGTTGCCGTTACGCTTGAGGAATATCTCACGAATAGACGCGCGTGAAGCGCGCGAACATCGAAAAGTCTTTACCTACCAGACTTTGGGGGCGTTAGCGGGAGACCTCCACTTCGTCTGCGGCCAAGACTCCGCCGCGTCGTTCTCCGCGTGGAAAAATCCCTCCCGTTTGAAAAAGCTCGCGACGTGGTGGTACGGGAAACGGCCAGGCTCGGCGTCCGTCCCCCCCGCGCATTTTCGCATGGTGCCGGGAAGGTTCCCCTCTATTTCTTCAACGGAAATCCGTTCAACACTCGCCTTGGATAGGGACTGCTCCGAGGAACTACTCCCCGCCGTCTTGTCGTACATCGACAAACGGAATTTGTACGGCAAAAGGATGGTGGCTCGACTAAGACCGGCTCTGTCTCCGAGCCGCTTTGAACATACCCTCAACGTCGCGTCGCTGGCCGAAGCGCTGGCTCGACGCTGGGGCGTTGATCCGGTGAAGGCCCGTACCGCGGGGCTATTGCATGATATCGGGCGACGTTATACGCCTTCCGAGTTGGCGCGCTTCGCGCGCCGACGGCGTTTGAATGTTCCCAATCGAGAAACCATTATTGCTTTGGATCCCATGCTTCTGCACGCTTACGTCTCCGAAGATCTCGCGCGCCGCGAATTTCAGATTCACGACAAAGAAATCCTCGGCGCAATACGCCGGCATACCTTAGGCGACAAGAAAATGAGTCTTATCGACGTCATCCTTTACGTCGCCGACGCCTCCTCCCTTGATCGCGGCCATTCGACGTCGGAAGCCACGCGCGCCCTCGCGTTCACGGATCTCGACGCGGCCCTTAAACGCTGCGTTGCGGATAAGCTTGCCCACGCGATAAATCGTGAAGCGTGGCTTCACCCTCTCACCGTTCACCTATGGAACTCCCTCGCAATTTCCTGAACGTTCAGCGAGGCCTCGCCCTCCTTCTGCTCGCCGCGACGCTCGGCGTCGCCTTCGTGGAGCGTTCCTCGCCGTTCTCCGCACGCCGCCGTTCTAACACTCCCTATCCTTTCTGGCTTCACGTGCGCGAGCCCGCCCATTCCTTCCCCCCCGCCCTGCATCTCGGCGTCTACCATCCCCTTCGCCGCGTCCTCGTCCTGATCCACGTTCCGCAGACCACGAAGCTGCAGGGCAAGCTCACGGCATCGCGCATCTACGCGGACGCGCTGCGCGCCGCGGGCGACGCGGCATCGGCGGAGAGGGCCGTGATCGATCTCGCGCAGCTCAAGCTGTCGGCGCTGTCCTTGGAGCCCATCCCCTGGGAAGGCGCGGGCCGGCTGTCGCTCGAGCTCGAGCCCGGCGAGGATCGAGAGGAGCCCGCCGCCGCAGCGGCACGCGCGCTCAAGGCGCGCGGGCGCTCTCCGCGGGCCCTATGGTCGCTCGCGCGCGCGGCCGCCGCCGGCCTGCGCCGCGGCGAAAAAGCGGCCGCGGACGGGCTGCTGCTGACGCTCGAGCTGCGCACGACCCCTTTCGAGAGCCTGGAGCCGGCCCTGCTCCCCGAGGACCCGGCCGCTCCCGACTTCCTGGCGCGGTCCTTCGCGCCCCGCACGGAGACGCACGACGAAGAGAAAGCGACGGTCGTCGAGGTCCTCAACGGCACCGAGGCCGCGGGCCTGGCGGCTCAGGCGGCGAAAGTTCTAAGATCAAAGGGCGTGGACGTCATGGCGCTCGGACGGACCGAGCACCCGCGTTCGCGCACGATCATTTTCGATCGGACGGGCGATTTCAGCCGCGCCGCGCGCGTACGCGCGGCGCTCGCGTGTCCGACGGCGATCGCGACGACCCGCATAGACGCCTTGCGCGGGGTGGACGCGAGCGTCGAGCTCGGGGATGACTGCCGTTTCTAGGAGAGACCATGGAACTCGTCGAAGTGCTTAAGACCGCCGTTCAGGCCGGCTCGAGCGACATCCATCTCGTCATCGGCAAGCCTCCCCTGATGCGCGTCAACGGCGAGATGGCCGAGATTCCCGGCTTCACCAAGATCACCGCCGACGAGTCCAAGCGCCTCATTTACTCTATTTTGTACGAGGAGCAGCGCGCGAAGTTCGAGGAGACCTGGGAGCTCGACTGCTCGTTCTCGGTCACCGGCCTCTCGCGCTTTCGCGTCAACGTGTTCTTGCAGAAAAACGGCGTCGAAGCCGTCATGCGCGTGATCAGCTCGAAGATCCCGACGGCCGAGCAGCTGCGCCTCCAGAAGTCCATCACCGACCTCGCCGACCTGCCTCGCGGCCTCGTGCTCGTCACGGGACCGACGGGCTCGGGCAAGTCGACGACGCTCGCGGTGATCATGGAGATGATCAACAACAAGTACGCCGACAACATCTTGACCGTAGAGGACCCGATCGAGTTCGTCTATGAATCGAAGAAGTCCGTCTTTCGCCAGCGCGAGATCGGCCAGAACACGAAGTCCTTCGCGAACGCGCTGAAATCGGCGCTGCGCCAGGACCCGGACGTCATCCTCATCGGCGAGCTGCGCGACCTCGAGACGATGCAGCTCGCGATCACCGCCGCCGAGACCGGCCACCTGTGCTTCGGCACGCTGCACACGCAGGACGCGCCGTCGACGATCGACCGCATCATCGACGTGTTCCCGCCGCACCAGCAGGCCCAGATCCGCGTCCAGCTCGCCGTCGTGCTCTCGGCCGTGGTCTGCCAGCAGCTCGTGACGAGGAAGGACGGCGAGGGCCGCGTCGCCGCGCGCGAGATCATGATCATGACGCCCGCGATTTCCAATATGATTCGCGAGGGCAAGACGCACATGATCTACGGCGCCCTCGATACCGGGGCCAAGCACGGCATGATCCCGATGGACAAGGCGCTCGCGGAGCTCGTGCGCACCGGCATGGTCTCCGCCGAGGAAGCCCTGCAGCGCGCCAACAACCAGGAGACCTTCAAGCAGCTCGCGGGCATCACCGGCCGCAGCGGCGCGTCGTTGATGTGATATGACCGCGCCCGACCGCGTCTCCCTGCTGCGCTCGCTGGAGCTCTTCGACAACTACCCCGAGGAGCGCCTGCGCTCGCTGTCCGCCTATCTCGAGCCCCTATCCTTCGCCGACGCGGCTGAGATCTTCGGGGAGGGTACCATCGGCGACGGGCTCTATTTCGTCCTCGCGGGCCGCGTGCGCGTGACAAAGAAGCTCGGCGGCGGAGGGCAGAAGGACCTCGCCTCCCTCGGCGCGGGCGACTGCTTCGGCGAGATGGCCCTGCTCGACGCGGTCGCGCGCTCGGCCGGGGCCTACGCCTCGGGCGCAGTCGAGGTCCTGCGCCTCAAGCGCGAGGACCTCAAGCGGTGGCTGGCCGCGGACCCGAACCTCGCGATGGAGTTCTTCGCCGAGCTCGTGCAGATCCAATCGCGCCGCCTGCGCCGCACCTCCGCGGAGCTGGCGCTCCTGTACGATCTGTCGAGCCTCTTGGTCGAACCCGCGACCACGCCCGTCTCCCTGCTCGACCGCGCGCTCGTGCGCGTCCTGCCCCATCTCGACGGCGACTGGTCCGCGTGCGCGTACGCCTACAACCCCTACAACGAGGAGATGGACCTCGGCGGCGCGGCCGGTCCGGAGGCCTTCGGCCCGGAAGCCGCCCTCGTGCCCGGCAAGAGCGCGCCCGAGCAGGAGTGGGAGGACGCCCGCACCTTGGCCCTCGTGCTGCGCTCACCCACGAAGCTGCTCGCGACTTTGCGCTTCCGGGCCGCCGTCGCTCCCAACGAAGGGCGCCGCGCCGAGACCGCCCGCACGTTGTCCGCCGTCTCGCGCCTGCTGAGCTCGGCGCTCGAGAATCTCGATTTCCGCGCCGACGAGGCGCTACGCCGCCGTCTTCAAACGAGGAACAATGCCCAAAGCTTTTAAGACCGTCACGATCGCCGCGGCCCGCGCCATGAACGACAACAAGGCCGGCGATATCGTCGTGCTCGACGTGCGCAAGACCAGCCCGCTGTCCGACTATATGATCATCGCGACCGCGCTGTCGCGGCCGCATCTCGAGTCGCTCGAGGACAAGCTCGCCGAGGAGCTCGAGAAAAACGGCCTGCGCATCCACCACCGCAACCGCCCGCAGAGCGACCTGTGGCGCGTGCTCGATTTCGGCGGCCTCATCGTGCATCTGATGGTCGAGGAGGCGCGCGAGCTGTACGCGCTCGAACGGCTCCACGAAGGCGCGAAGGAGCTCGCATGGCGGAACTGATCGAGATCCTCACGCAGACCGCGCGCCTCGGCGCCAGCGACCTGCATCTCGTCATCGGCAAGCCCCCGATGGTGCGTCGCATGGGCGTCTTCGAGCCGATCGCGGGGATCCCCGAGCTCAAGCCCGAGGAGTGCGAGCGCATGATCTACTCGGTGCTCACCGAGGCGCAGCGGGCGAAGTTCGAGGAGCACTGGGAGCTCGACGGCTCGGTAGCGCTGCCCGGCGTCTCCCGCTTCCGCCTCAACGTCTTCCTGCAGAAGAACGGCGTGGCCGCCGTGTTCCGCGTGATCTCCGCGAAGATCCCCACGCCGGCCGAGATCGGGCTGATGCCCGCGATCACCAACCTCATCGACCTGCCGCGCGGCCTGGTGCTCGTGACCGGTCCGACGGGCTCGGGCAAGTCCACGACGCTCGCCTGCCTCATCGACCAGATCAACCAGAAGCACTCGAAGAAGATCCTCACGATCGAGGATCCGATCGAGTTCGTCTACGACGACAAGCAGTCCCTCATCCTGCAGCGCGAGGTCGGCTCGACGACAAAGTCCTTCTCCCACGCCCTGCGCCATTCCATGCGCCAGGACCCGGACGTGATCCTCATCGGCGAGCTGCGCGACCTCGAGACGATCCAGCTCGCGATCAGCGCGGCCGAGACGGGCCACCTGTGCTTCGCCACCTTGCACACTCACGACGCCGCGACGACCGTGGACCGCATCATCGACGTGTTTCCCGCGCACCAGCAGCAGCAGGTGCGCGTGCAGCTCTCGACCGTGCTCCAGGCGGTCGTCTGCCAGCAGCTCCTGCCCCGCAAGGGCGGCGGCGGCCTGGTCTGCGCGCGCGAGTTCATGAAGGTGACGACCGGCATCGCCAACCTGATCCGCGAGTCGAAGACGCATCAGATTTACGGCGCGGTCGAGGCCGGCGCGAAGTTCGGCATGATCTCGATGGACCAGTACCTCGCGTTCCTCTACAAGCAGGGCCTGCTCGAGTTCCCCGAGGCCCTCGCCGCCGCCCACGATGCGGACAACGTGCGGCGCCTGGCCGGCATCGGGATCGTTCCCGGAGCCGCCTCGTGATCGTCGCCGCTCTACGCAAGAAGCTCGCTCACGAGGCCCGCAAATGGGCCGACGCAAACGGCGTGCCGCTGCCCGAGGTTCTCGCGGTCAACGCGCCGCCCGCGCACGTGAAGGCGGACCTCTCGCTGCCCTGGCCGCTGGCTGCCGCGAAGGCCGCCAAGAAGAATCCCCTGGAAATGGCCAAATCCTTGGCCGAGCATCTGTCCAAGGTTCCCGAGGTCGAGAGCGCGCAGGCGGCGCCTCCCGGCTTCGTGAACATCATGATCAAGCAGACCGCCTTGTGCGCCAACCTCAAGGCGATCACGCTCGCTCCGAAGGTCTACGGCGAGGACGAGGGCGGGCCCAAGACCAAGATCTTGGTCGAGTTCGTGTCCGCGAACCCGACGGGGCCCCTGCACATGGCGTCCGGCCGCGGCGCCACGCTCGGCGACAGCTTAGTCCGCATCATGAAGCGCCTGGGCCGCGAGGCGAAGGCCGAGTACTACGTGAACGACGGCGGCGACCGCGTCATCCTGCTCGGCGAGTCGATCATGGCCCGCTACAAGGGCACGCCCGTCCCCGAAAAGGGCTACCAGGGAGAGTACCTCGTCGACCTCGCGGCGCTCGCGCCCGCGGAGAAGGACGGTTGGGACGCTCAAAAATGGGGCCGCTACGCGATGGACGCGCTGCTCGCCTCGCACCGCGACGATATGAAGGTCTTCGACGCCTCCTTCGACCGCTGGTATCTCGAGAGCGAGCTGTTCGCCTCCGGAGCGGTTCCCGCGACGCTCGAGTACCTCAAGAGCCGCGGCATGGTCTTCGAGAAAGACGGCGCGGTCTGGCTCGGCACGCGGGACGCCGAGGGCTCCACCGACGACAAGGATCGCGTCCTCATCAAGAACACGGGCAAGCCGACGTATTTCATGCCCGATATCGCCTATCACAAGGACAAGTACGACCGCGGCTTCGAGCGCGTCATCGATATCTTCGGCGCGGACCATCACGGCTACGTGCCGCGCATGCGCGCCGCGATCGTGGCACTGGGCAAGGCGCCCGAGAGCTACCACGCGATCGTCCACCAGCTCATCCACCTCTTCCGCGGCCAGGAGGCGGTGAAGATGTCCAAGCGCGCGGGCACCTTCATTTCCCTGCGGGAAATCCTCGATGAAGTCGGCAAGGACGCCTGCCGCTTCTTCTTCGCGCTGCGCACGCCCGACAGCCATCTGAACTTCGATCTCGAGCTCGCCAAGAAGCAGTCGAGCGAGAACCCGGTGTTCTACGTGCAGTATGTGCACGCGCGCATCTGGTCCATCTTCCGCAAGGCCGCGGAGACGGGCTTATTCGAGGCCGGCGACCCCTTGCCGATGCCCAACGCCCGCTTCCTGACCGCCCCCGAGGAACGCGCGTTGCTCAACAAGCTCGCTTGGCTGCCCGAGGTGTTGCTCGACTGCGAACGGCTGCTTTCGCCGCACCCGCTCGCGAACTACCTGCTCGAGCTGGCGGGGCTCTTCCACCCGTTCTACGAGAAGTGCTCGATCGTCTCGGCCGAAGATCCCGAGCAGGGCAAGGCCCGCCTGCTGCTCATCGCGGGCGTGCGGGACGCGATCCGCGAGGGCCTGGACCTGCTGGGCGTCTCCGCTCCCGAGAAGATGTAGCCGGCGTCTTATCCGCGGACTTTGCGGTTCAGCTCGACCGCGGCCGCGGCCATGCTCAGCAGCCGCTCCGACGAACAGGGCTGACGCGCGCAGAACGCGGCCCCCTCTGAGAGAGCCCGCCGCGCGAGCGCCGGAAAATCCTCGCTGCCGCTCGTGATGATCACCTTGGTGCGCGCGCCCGCCGCGCGCAGCTCCTTGAGCACGCCGAGGCCCGTGATCCCGGGCAGCAGCTCATTGATGATCGCGACGTCGGGCTTTAGGACCTTCGCGAGCGCCGACGCCGTGAGGCCGTCGTACGCGCGCAGGACGCGATAGCCCGCCGCGGTGAAGAGGAAGGCGTAGACGTCCGCCAGGTCATGCATCTCGTCGGCGACGAGCAAGGTCGGCTTGTATGCGAAATCGTGCTTTCTCATGACATGAGTTTAACAGGCGTGCCCGAATGCACAAGGCCCAGACAAGAAACTGTTACACGCGGCTTTCGAGGTCGAGGCTGAAGCCGCGGAAGCCGGCCCGGGTGAATACGTTGTAGAGCGCGCAGACCGACAGCGCGACGCCGTCCATGAGCACCATGTAGAAGAGGCTGAAGCCGGCCGTCGCGAGCAGGCGCGTCTGCGGCGCCAGGCCGCCCCCCGGGGACGCCAGGAAGGTCACGACGCCGCCCAGTAGGCCGAAGAAAGCGAACACGCCCGACAACGCCGGCTTCGTGGCGAGGAAGACCGCGACGGCGCATGCGCCCGCGCAGAGCAGGGCGACCGTAGTGCTGCCCGCCTGCGCCGCGAGCAGCGCGCACGCGCCGCCGGCGACGGCGGCCCCGAAGACGACGGGCGACCGGAACCAGAACGGATCGATCCGCCTCACGCGGTAAGCCATTATTTGCCGGCGACCGGAACCGAGGCCGTCCGCAGGGCCTCTAAGGCCTTGATCGGATGCACGACGTAAAACGGCTGGTCGAGCGGGATCGTGGGAGGCAGATGGCCGAGCTCGATGGGCGTCGAGCCCTCCACGAGGGCGGACCTCAGGCGCTGCGCCGCCTCGATCGGATTGGGCACGAGCGTCATCCTGCCCATGTCCTGGACGAGCAAGGCGCTGATGCCGGACAAGGCCGGCGTCGCCATCGACGTGCCGCTCTTCTCCTCGTATTCGGGCCTGGGCTTCTTGTCGGCCGAACCCTGCGGCGTCCCGATCGTCGAGATGATATTCACCCCGGGGGCCATGAACACATCCTTGACCGCCGTCGCCATTCTCTGCGGATCGAAGCGCTGACCGAAGCCGCTAGAATCCGCCATGCGGCCCGCCGAATTGAGGGAGCCGACCGTGAACGCCGAGGGAGCCGACGAAGGTGATTCGACGCCGCCGTTGTCGCTGCGATCGTTCCCCGCCGCGATAAGAAAGATCACGCCCTTGCTCGCGTACTCCTCGACGACGGTCGCGATCCTGCTCGTGGGGCCCTGGCCGCTGCCGAGGCTCATGTTGACGATCTGGTTGCCGTCCTTGACGGCGCGGCGGATCGCGGCGATGATGGCGTCCTCATTGCTGACGGTGAGCGTCTTGTTCTGATCCCCGCTCGCGAGCGCGGCGTAGCCGCGTAGCTCGGCGTCGGGCGCCAAAGCGTGGATGATGCCCGCGACATGCGTGCCGTGATCGCCGACGGCTCCCTTGCCGCGCTGGCCGGTGAAATTGACGCGGTCCTTGACCGCAGCGTCGATCTCCTGATTCTCTCCGATGCCGCTATCGATGACCGCGACCTTGACGCCCTTGCCCGTCAGGCCCTGCTTCCAGAGATCCTGGGCGCCCATGCGCCAGATCAGGTCGCCCATCGGGAAGGTCTTGATCAGGTTCTCCTGTTGCTCCGGCGTCAGCGGAGCGCCGCCGATTCGGTCGAGAACCTTCAACAGCCCGGGGAGGCCCGACGCCAGGGGCGCGTACGGTTCATCGTTCTTTGCGGTCGCCTCGGGCTTCTTCTCCCGACCCGGCTCGGGAACCTCTTTGAGGTCCATGTGCGGATAGAAACGCTGCTTCTCCAAAGTATTCAGCACGGCCAACGCCTCGGCGGCCTCCTTGTGGCGTTTCATGTTGCCGGCCTGCAAAGCGGTACCCGCTTCCATCTCCAACTGGTCCTTGTAACCCTTCAGCATCGCGGCCGGATCGGGCCGGGCCTTCAACGCCGGCGAGCCCAGCGGCGTCTCGCCGCCGCGGGCGGGCGCGAACAAGAGCAGCTGCGCCCGGTCGAGATCGGTCTGGGCGATGTCGGGAGCCTGCTTGGTGAATGCCTGGAAATAGGCGTGCTCGATGAGATCGACGGCCTGCGAGGCCCGTTCGATGCCGAGGGTCGCGGCCTTCTCCGGCTTCAGCGCGAAAAAGGAGTGGAGCATGATCCCGAAGTACGTCGCGTCGCCGGCGGGATTATAGATGCGACGGCCGTCGATGGTGGGCGGGATGCCCCAGGCCGCCAGCGCCGCGCCGGCCTTGGCCTTGTCGACGCGCGCGGCCGACGCGAAGGTGGACAGGCCCTTGAGCATCGGTGCGTACAATTCCTTCTCGACGGCTTCGGGAGAGCCCGCGTATCTCAGCAGGCCGTCTCTCCAATGCAGGTTCGCCTTCTCGAGATACGCCGCGGGGATCACGCCCTTGTCGGCCCCCTCGAGACGCTCGAGGCCGCCGCCTCGTTCGACCTTCCAGCCGATCTTCTTGAGCGCGTCGGCGACCGCCGACAGGACCTCGACACCCGGCTCCCCATCGGGCCCCAGGGGCACGGCGAGAGGATTTGGTTTAAGGGTGACGACCGGGAGATCCGGGACCGGAGCGGTCTCGGTGCTGGCGAAGACGGCGCCGGGCGACCCTAAAAGGGCCAGGATCAGCAAGAGGCGAGGGGCGAGCATAAGAGGGGTCCTCCAACGTCTTCGCCAGTGTATCCCCGCGGCCTCGACCTGTCAAGGGAGGGGCGCTTGACGAGGGTGAGCGTAGGTCATACACTCTCCTTATGAGCTATTCCCCCCCTGGCCTGATGTCCTCCGCCGAAATCGAGTCCCGCGCCTTCATCCAGAAGGTCTACGGGTGGATGTGCGGCGGCTTGGCCGTCACCGGGGCCTGCGCGATGTACATGGCGTCCGATCCCCGCATGATCATGGCGCTTGTGCAGAACAAGATTCTCTTTTACGGCCTGATCATCGCCGAGCTCGGGCTCGTCGTCGTCCTGTCCGCCTGGGTCCAGAAGATGGAAGTCAACATGGCCCGCCTGGCCTTTCTCTCCTACGCCGCCTTGAGCGGGGTGACCTTATCGGTCATCTTCCTCATCTACACGCGCGGCTCGATCGCGAACGCCTTCTTCCTGACCGGCGGCATGTTCGGCGTCATGAGCGCCTACGGCTACGTGACCAAGACCGACCTGACCTCGATGGGCAACTTCATGTTCATGGGCCTCATCGGCGTCATCCTCGCGTCCGTCGTGAACTTCTGGACGCGTAGCCCCGCCGTCGAGTGGGCCGTCTCGATTCTGAGCGTGATCATCTTCACGGGCCTCACCGCCTACGACACGCAGAAGATCAAGGCGCTCAACATTATTGGCAACGCGGGCACCGACGAGGACCACAAGGAAGCCATCTCGGGCGCGCTCACCCTCTACCTCGACTTCATCAACCTCTTCCTGAGCCTTCTGCGCCTGACGGGCCGCCGCCGGGACTAGCACACCGACACTTTTTGGGCCGCAGTGACGTCTAACTCGCATGAGAATCGCGAGCCTAGTGCTGGTACTGTCTCTCGCCCCGAAGGCCGCCGCGCTGCCGTTCATCGCGGAACCCGTCGGCGTCCTCGTCGAAGAAGCCCTGCCCGCCGAAGAGCCCTTCGAGTGCCGTCCCGAGATCATCGCCGCGTTCAAGGACGCCTGGACGCGCTCCGGCTCGGGGAAGGAGGAATACGAGGCCGCCTTCCGCGTCGACCACGGTGAGGACGGCTACAAGATCGAGTTCATGGCCATGACCTACGAGCCCTACCAGCTGCCGGTCCAATACTATCCCCGTAAGACGGCCGCGATCGTCCATACGCATCCCGACACGGCGGAGAGGACCCCGGGCCCCGGGGATTACGCCTCCAAGGTGCCCAACTTCATCCTGTCGCGCAGCGCGCTCTACGTCACGATCCCGGGCACGAAGCGGCACCGCTTCGTGCGCCGCGACTGGCGCGAGCCCTGCGCCTAGAGCTCGCGCAGCGTCTCGGCCGCGGCGCCGATCGCGATGTTGAGGTCGCGCTCGGTGTGCGCGTAGGAGACGAAGGCCGCCTCCCACTGCGCCGGCGGCAGATAGACGCCGCGCTTGAGCATGCCGTGGAAGTACCGGCCGTACGCCGCCTTGTCGGCCTTCATGGCCGAGGCGTAATCCGTGACCTCTCCCTCGAGGAAGAAAGGCGTGAACATCGAGCCGCACGACTGGATGCGCAGCGGCACGCCCGCGCGCACCGACGAGCGCCGCAGGCCCTCGCACATGTACTCGGCGAGCTGGGCCATGCGCTTGTACGGCGGATCGGAGCGCAGCAGGTCGAGCATCGCGGTGCCCGCCGCGACGGCGACGGGGTTGCCCGACAGCGTGCCGGCCTGGTACGCGGGACCTTCGGGCGAGATCACGGACATGACGTCGCGGCGCCCGCCGTAGACGGCCAGCGGCAGCCCGCCGCCGATGATCTTGCCCAGCACCGTGAGATCGGGCTTGATCTTATAAATCGTCTGGGCGCCACCGTAGCAGAGGCGGAAGCCGGTGATGACCTCGTCGAACACAAGCAATGACTTTTCTTTCTTCGTGATCCGTCGTAACCCTTCGAGAAAGCCCTCTGCCGGAAACACGACGCCCATGTTCGCGGGAATAGGCTCGACGAAGATGGCGGCGATCTTGCCTTTGTTTTTCTTGAACGCGTTCTCAACCGCTTTGAGATCATTAAACGGGACTACGATGGTCGTCGCCGCGAAGCTCTTCGGCACGCCCGCGGAGTCGGGCACGCCCAAGGTCGTAGCACCCGAGCCGGCGGCCACGAGCAGGCTGTCGAAATGGCCGTGATAGCAGCCCGAGAACTTCACGATGAGGTCGCGCCCCGTGAACGCGCGCGCCGCGCGCGCCGCACTCATGCCCGCCTCCGTGCCGGAGCTCGTCATGCGCAAGAGCTCGATCGACGGGAACGCGCGCTTGATGCGCTCGGCGAGGTCCACCTCGGCCTGCGTCGCGGCGCCGAACGTCGAGCCGCGCGCCATCGCGTGCTGGGCCGCCCGGACGAGCTCGCGCCGCGCGTGGCCGAACATCAGCGGGCCCCACGACAGGCAAAAATCGAGGTAGGAGCGGCCGTCGTCGGCCTTCAGGTAGGCGCCCGAGCCCGCGTTTACGAACAAGGGCGTGCCGCCCACGGACTTGAACGCGCGCACCGGCGAGTTGACGCCGCCGACGAGCGACTTGCGCGCGCGCGCGAAGATCGCCCCCATGTCCCGGCTCTTTTTTACGCGAGCCATTTAGCGGCCTCCAAGGCGTAGTACGTCAGGATGAAATCGGCGCCGGCGCGCTTGATCGACATGAGGGACTCAAGCGCCATCTTCTTCTCGTCGATCCAGCCGTTGGCGGCGGCGGCCTTGATCATCGAGAACTCGCCGGAGACCTGATAAGCGGAGGTCGGCAGGGCGAAGCGGGTCTTCACGGCCTTGAGCACGTCGAGATAGGGCAAGGCGGGCTTGACCATGACCATGTCGGCACCTTCCTCGACGTCGAGCGCGACCTCGCGCATCGCCTCGTTGAAGTTGGCCGGATCCATCTGGTAGCTCGAGCGGTCGCCGAAGCTGGGCGGCGACTCGGCGGCCTCGCGGAAGGGGCCGTAATAAGCGCTCGCGTACTTGGCGGCGTAGGCCAGGATCGGGGTGTCGCCGAAGCCGTTCCCGTCGAGGGACCGGCGGATCGCGGCGACCTGGCCGTCCATCATGCCCGAGGGCGCGATGATGTCGAAACCGGCCTTCGCCTGCGAGGCGGCGGTCTTGGCCGCGAGCGCCAAGGTCGGGTCGTTGAGCACCTTGCCGTTCTTCACGATGCCGCAGTGGCCGTGATCGGTATACTCGCAGAAGCACAGGTCCGCGATCAGCAGCAGGTTCGGATATTTGTCCTTGATCGCGCGCGCGGCCTTCTGCACGATGCCGTTGTCGGAGTAGGCTCCGGAGGCCCGCGCATCCTTCTTGTCCGGGATACCGAAGAGGATTAAGCCCGGAATGCCGTTGTCGACCGCGACGCCGGCGGCCTTGACCGCGGTGTCGACCGAGTACTGGAAGTGGCCGGGCATCGAGGAGATGGGGCGCTTCTCGCCCTTGCCCGGCCGGATGAACAGAGGGAGGATGAAGTCCTTGGCGGTGAGGTCGGTCTCGCGGATGAGGGCGCGAAGGGCGGGGCTCGAGCGAAGGCGGCGGGGACGGGTGATGGGGAAGCTCATGATCGATTTTACATCATCGCCCGGCGATTTTATGACTCGGCTGCTTCGCAACGGTGCTCCTCGAGGGACTTGGCAAGCCGCAGGGCCTCGTCCGCCATCAGGCGAAGCATCTCCTGCGAATCGAGGGCGGACAGCCCCGGCAGAAGGCGCGACGCCGCGCGCAGCGTGCCGCATTTCGAGTTGACCTCGCAGGTCAGCTGTTCGAGCCGTCTCGTCCGGGAAACCTCGTCGGCACAGCACTCCTCGACGTTGCCCGTAGTCATCGCTTATCGCTGATCAATTTTCATGCCGTCGCCATGAGCTGTTGGAAATATTTATTTTCATTTGAAATTATTCAGTCATTTTGCTAAGATGGAGTCGCCATGGAAAAGCTCGCCATCCTCGTCGTTGAAGACGACCCCCTCGCCCGCAAGGTGATGGCCGTCCAGCTCAAGGACCACGCCGTCGATTTCGCCGAGACCGCGTCCGCCGGTCGCAAGCTCCTCGAATCGGGCGGGCACGCTCTCTGCTTTCTCGACCTGCAGCTCGGCGGCGGAGACAAGGCCGAAGGCATGGACCTCATCCCGCTCGCCGCCGCGCGAGGCGTCTACTCGGTCGTCATGTCGGGCCACGACGGCGAGGCGATCGTCGAGCGCGCCTACGAGCTCGGCTGCGACGATTTCTACTCCAAGGGCAACGAGGCCAGCAACGTCGGCTCCGTGATCGCGCGCTACCTCAATAAGAAAGAAGGCGCCAAGTCCGACGTCTTCGCGGAGCGCTTCGTCACCGAGGACGCCGAGACCCGCGCCGCCGTCAAAGAGGCGCTGAAGTACGCCCCCTCCGAGCTTCCGATCCTGATCCTCGGCCCCTCTGGCACCGGCAAGACCAACCTCGCGCGCGTGCTCCACGATCACTCCGGCCGCGCGGGGGCCTTCGTGGCCATCAATTGCTCGGCGTACACCGAGGATCTCCTCGAGGCGGAGCTGTTCGGCTACAAGAAGGGCGCGTTCACGGGCGCGAACGACGGGCACAAAGGAAAACTGCTCGCGGCCGACCGGGGCACTCTGTTCCTCGACGAGATCGGCTCGATGAGCCTGAAGATGCAGACCAAGCTGCTCAAGGCGATCGAGGAGCGCTCTTTCCATCCCCTCGGCTCGGAAAAGGCGGAGACCTCGCGCTTCCGGGTGATCAGCGCGACGCTCGAGGACGTCCAGGCGCTGATCAAGGCGGGCAAGATGCGCTTCGACTTCTTTCAGCGCATCCACGGGCTGACCGTCGAGCTCAAGGCCCTCGCTCGCCGCAAGGGCGACATTCTGCCGCTGATCGCCGCGCTCGGCCGCGGCGGCAAGCGTCTGGCCTTTTCGCCCGAAGCCAAGCATCGGCTTCTCGCGCACGACTGGCCCGGCAACGTGCGCGAGGTCAAGCGCTTCGTGGAGCTTCTCGCCGCCGGCGAGGAGGGTCGCGTGTCGCCCGAGGCCGTCGATCGCCTGCTGCGGACCGTGCGCGCCGAGCAAGGGAGCTCGGGCTCATTCGCGAGCGAGGAGCAGTACCGCTTCGCGCTCGAGAACGGCCTCACCGCGGCGGCGGACCGGTTTTCCGACGAGATCATCCGCCGCAGCCTCGACGACAACGGCGGCAAGAAGACCACGGTCCTCTCCGACCTTAAGATTTCGACGCGCCTGCTCTACGCGGCGCTCGCGCGCATGCGCGGCGAGCCGGGGGAGTTATGAGCCTCGAAAAGCTGATCCATGACGTCAACTCGAAATGCTCGAGCCTCAAGGACGCGGCCAAGCTCCTGCCGGATGCGTCGCCCGCCGAATATAAGGAGCTGCTCGCGCTGATGGTCAAGCAGGCGCGCGCGCTCGCCGATCAGCTCGCCGCCCTCGAGCGCGCGCCGTGAGGCTTCGACTCGGCTCGAAGACGGCCGCGCGCGTCCAGGGCCAGATGAAGCTCGCACGGCTGCTGGAGGCGCCGGAGTCCGAGCTCGAGCGCCGCGTCGTCGCTCTCGAGAAGGGAGCCCTGTTCGGCCGTTTGCTCGAATCCGGCGTGGTCACCCGCCAAGCGCCCGAGCACGCCCGGTTCGCCAACCGCCGCTTCGCGGGCCGCGCGCTGCGCACCTCGAGCGAGGGCCTGCCCGAGCTCACGGACGGCAACGGCGACCTCGCCAAGCTCATGCAGAGCATCGGCCAGGAGGACTTCACCGCGGTCTTCCTCGGAGACGACGCGCGCACGGACGCGCAGCGCGCGAAGCTCTGCGGCATCAAGCCCTCGGACGCGCGTCGCCTGCGCGAGTTCGTCGACCGTCTCTACGTGCAGGGCGAGTTCGAGGCCCCGGCGCCGAACGCGGCCCCGGCGGAGCCCACGTTCAGCGCCGTGGCCGGGGTCGCGATCGAAGACGGCAAGCCCGTCATGGCGTTCTTCCATCGGGAGATTTGGGACAAGCGCTACCTCATCAACGACGAGCGCCGCCGCGACCTGGCCCTCGACCTGCCCGCGCGCGACGCGAAGAAGGCCGAGAGGCTGCTGCGCGAGCTCGAGTACATCGACCAGCGCAAGACGACGCTGTTCCGCGTGCTCGAGGCGGTGCTCGAGACGCAGGCGGATTATCTCGTCAGCGGCGAGGCCGAGCGGCGGGTCCCCCTCACGCAGAAGGCCCTCTCCGACCGCCTCGGCATCTCGCCGAGCGTGCTCAATCGCCTGATCGCCAACAAGTCGGTCGAGCTGCCATGGGGCCTCGAGGCCGCGCTCTCGGTCTTCGTGCCGAGCCGCAAGTCGCTGCTGCGCGATCAGCTGCATGACCTGGCGCTGGCGCGGCCAGAGCTCTCCGACGAGGGACTGCGCGCGGCGATCAGGGAGTCGCACGGAGTCGAGCTTTCCCGCCGCTCGATCACGCAGTACCGGAAGGAGCTAGGCGTGGGCGCGAACAATCGCCGGAAAAACTAACCGATCCAGGGCGGCTCCTTGCCGACGACGCCGCGCAGGAACGTCAGCCCCGCGAATTTCGCCGGCTCATGTCCGGTCGCCAAGTAGATATTCGCGAAACCCCGATCCTTGATGCGGAGGCACTCCGCGTCGCCTTTCTCTCCGTTGGCGAGCTCGGCGTCCACGTAGACAGGAGTTCCCAGGCCGATCGAGCCGGATTCCTTCAAGAAATCCGCCGCCGCCGCGAATGCCCGGAGTTTCTTGCCCGCGCGATCGGCCGCGATCTTCCATGTCATGCGCGCCAACGGGTCGTCGTCGATTAATACCGCGTCCCAGCGTTCATGCGCTGGAGCCGCCTCCCGAGAGGCGTCTCCGATCCGGATCGGCACGAGCCCGGCCAGCCCCTTCGGGATCATCCGCGTTTTTAGCGTCCGGCAGCTTTCCAGAATCTCCGGCTCCTCGTAACGGCTCGTTACCAGGACGGTCCGCTCGCCGATAGCCAGCTCCTCGGCCAAGCTCAAACCCGTCTCGGCGTAGCCCAGCAGTTCGTAGTCGAGCAGGTATAACGCTTCGCGCGATTTTTCTCCGTTTTCTTCAACCCAGCGCCGGATTTCCCGGGGCGTGGAGACATGGACGATCTCGATGGCATTCTCGCGCACTTGCAAGGCGTCCAATCGCCCCTGCCAGACCTGATGAATGCTCGCGTCGTCATCGAGGATCACGACGGTCCGCGACGGAGCGAGGACCAGAGCCGAAACGAACCACTCCGGCGCGGGGGCCAAGGGCAGCGCCAACGTCGCCGTCGTCCCCGTTCCCACCCCGGAGATAAGCTCCAAGCTCCCGCCCCAGGATTCGGCGGAGCTTCGGGCATGATGGAGCCCCAAGCCCGATCCGCCGGCCTTGCCATAAGTTTCCCCCCTCAGGCCCAGCTTGGACAACACCTCGGATGGGATGCCCCCGCCGTTGTCCTGCACGCTGACCAGGGCTCGGCCGTCGCGCGCGGACATATTCACGCGCACCGCGCCGGCGCCGTCTCCGAACGCCTCCACGGCGTTGTTCACGAGGTTCGACAGAAGACGCTTGAAGACGACAGGCTGGACCTTGGCGAAGATCCCGTAGGAAGCGCCGTCAAGCCACACTTCGATCTCAATGCGCGAGCGCGAGCGGAACTGGAGACGCTTTTCGGTGACCAAGGATTCGATCAAGCTCGAAAGCAGTTGGGCGGCGGCTTGCTCCTGGCCCGACGGGAAGACCTCGGACCCGGAAGGCCGGTTACGGTCCAACAGGCTGTTCGCGATGTCGCGAATTCGGCCGACCGCGCTCCGGATCAAGATGCGCTTGTCCTCCGGAAGGTGAGCGGCGTCTCCCGCCGCCACCTCCAGAGCAGCCAGCGGCGAGCGGATATCGTGGGCGACCTGCTGCGCGATCTCGACGGCGATTTTATTGCGCGTGGCGAGGTTCAGCTTTTCCATGGTCGCGAAGGCGCGCTCAAGCTCCACGACCGTGACGCCGTCGAAAACCTGCGCCGTCGCGCCCGGTTTATTTTCCATGATCCGGTTGATCTCCGAAAATACCCAACTGCCGAATCGCGCCGACAAGCCCAGCATGACGATTATCAGGCCGCCAAAGCCGAAGAGCAGGCAGAGCATGAACGGATCAAAAAGGATATTGCGGTTCACGGCACGCAGATTCTGCTTGGGCACGAAGCGGGTGCGAATCGTATACGCGAGCGAGGTCTTGGCCGCGTCGAAGTAGACCGCCTCCTCCAGCCGCTCGTCGCGCGGTCCCGGCCGCCCGCCCTCGCGATTAAACGACAGCACCTGGCGGTCCTGCGCGTCGGAGACGACGATTCCGACCTGCTGCAACGAGGATCCTTCGATCAGCGATTTAAGCTGCTCCGACGCCGCGTAAAAATCGGAGCGGAGCAAGCCCTCGCTGATGATGATCGACGCGGCCTTCGACAGCAGCACCGCCTCTTGCCGCGCCGTGGCCTCGCTGACCCCCCGGCTAACGCGGCCGACGATGACCATGGAGCCGATCAGGAAGAAGATCAACGTGGCTAAGATGAGCGCGACTGAGACCGCGCGCGCCGAGAGCCTCGTCATGCTCACGGCTTGCGCCATTTGATTCTCCGCAGGTCCAAGTCCGACGACGGGAGCGAGTAATCCTCGGACGGCAGCTTCCCCTCGAATTCCAGGCGCTCGTTCAGCGCGAAGAGAAGCGGCGAGTGCGCCAAGGCGACGTACCAGCCGTTCTCGCGATTTCGCTGCAGAAGATCCGCGACGAACTGCAGGCGCTTCTGCTGGCTGACCTCGGACCACATGCGTTCCAAGACCGCGTCCGTGCCGGGATCGCTGACCTTGGCCCAGTTGTGAAGGGATTTGCTGTGGAACAAGGTCGCGAAAACATTGAGGTCCTTCAGGCTGGTGCCGTATCCCAGAATGAGGGCGTCAAAATCGCCCTTCAGCGCGCGCGCGACGAATTCCTTCTTCGACAGAGCGCTATGCCGGTACGGAAGGCCCTCGAAAGCCGTCGAGATCAGGGCGGAGAGCTCCTCCGTGCGCAGGCTGATCACTCTGATCGGCTGCGCGCGAATACGCTCCGAGAGCGGGTTGGAGGCGGGACGGGGCGAGGCGCGCTCGTCGAGCAGAAGGCTGCGGCCCATCGATAAGGATGGAGAAGCCAGAGACGCGGCCATGGGAACACCGTACTTCTGCAGCAGTGCTTCCACCTTGCGCAGCTTGAGACGCTCGATGACGCCCAGCCGTGCTGGGGCCGAGCCGAAGGCCGCGGACTTCGTGTTGAAGGCGATGAAATAGGTGCGTTCGTCGTTGAAGATCAGGCGCTCCGGCGACGCGGTGCGGACTTCGAGCGCGTGAAAGAGGCCGGACCCTTTGAGGATCTCGATCTTTCCCGACTTAAAATGGCCGGGCGCCTTGGCGAAGTCCATGGAGACCAGATTGAAGATCTGCTGATCCGACGTCCGCCGCAAGGAGAGCCTGTCCCCGGAGCTCGCGAGGATCGTGAACGCGCCGCTGAAGCAGAGCCGGCCGTCGCATTGCTTCCACACCGAAAACAACGGCTCGCCGAGCACCGAAAGGAAGCCGTTCATCCTGTTCTTGAGGACGATCCGCAACTCGTGGGGACCGTCGGAACGAATATCTTCCACGGCGTCGATATAGAAGGAGGCGTAGCCTTTGCCTACGTTCTTCTGGACGTCCTTGAGACAGCGCACGATGTCCGCGGCCCGTACCGGGGAGCCGTCCCAGAACTTGGCGTCCTCGCGCAGCACGAACGCGTAGGTCTTGCCGTCCGGCGAGATCGTCCAACTCTTGGCCAAATCTCCGGCGAGCCCTCCGGAGCGGCGACTGTCGATGAGGCGCTCTCCGAGGAGGTAAACCACCCAGGCGCCCATCGCGTCCTTGATCTTGGCCGGCTCCAACTCCAAGGGCATGTCGGGAACGCTGATATTGATCGGTTCGGACGCGCGGACCGCGCCGCTCAGGAGAACGACGGAGAGCAAGGCTCCGAGCATTCGGTTCACGGTCATTTCAGGAGAAGCTTTTGAACGCCGTTCTGAGGGATGGGCAGGCCGCCGCGATGGCCCACTCCGTCCTTGACGACCTCCACCAGGGAGGACGCCGAAAAGCGCTTGGGCTCCGCGATGACGTCCTCATTGAAGAGCAGGAGATCGGCCCGGTTCCCCGCCGCGACGACGCCCGCGCCGCGAAGGCCGAATATTTTGGCCGGCAGCCCCGTGGCGCCATGCCAGGCTTCCAGAACGCTCAGCCCTTCGTCGACAAGGCGGGACATCTCCGTGTAATTCTTTCCGTGCATGTCCGCGCCGCAGGCATCGGAGCCGACGAGGATCGGCAGGCCGACTCGGCGCGCCAGCTGCACGGACTTCTCGTGAGCTTCGAGGATCCGGGCTTTCTCCGCCGCCCCGGACGTGAACGCGGGTCCTTCCAAAAATAACCGCACGGCCCAGCTCGTGGGCGTGACGGTGCAGCCGTGCTTGGCGGCAAGGTCGGCCTCGGCGGATCCGAGATAGGTCGCGTGCTGGAGATCCTGAACGCCGGCGCGCACGGCGGCGGCGATACCCCGGCTGCCATGGGCGTGACAGGCCACCCTCATGCCGCGGCGCCCCGCCTCGCCGCAAAGCGCGGCAAGCTCGTCGGGGGAGAAGTCCAAGCCGCCGTACGGGTCGGCTCCCGGCGCGCGGATGCTGAAGCCCCTTCCGGCGCAGATCTTGATGAAGTCGCCGCCCACGGACTCGATCTCGCGCACGCGCTTGCGGCATTCCGACGGGCCGTCCACGATGCTCGAGGGGCGTCCTGCCGCCGGGGGAAAGAGCATGGAGTGCTCGCCTGGCCGTCGATCCTTGCTGCCACGGTCGCCGTGCCCTCCGGAAGCGCAAAGCATGCAGACCGCCAGCTCGAGGCGCGGACCGATCCAGGCCCCTTCCTCGATCAGTCGCTTATGGAAATGCGCCGCGCCGCCCATATCCCGCAGCGTCGTCACGCCGCCGTCAACGAGTGAGCGGTAAAGATTCTTCGCGGCATAGAGCAGGCCGGCCGGACCGTTCGTCCTCTGAAGGTCGGACGGCGTAAGACCGTCGAGCGTCACATGGGAGTGGCAGTCGATCAGGCCCGGAGTCAGATACAGCCGGGAAGCATCGATAACACCGATGTCTCCGGCATGCTTTTGTCCGCGCAGGTGCGGCCTCACCTGCGCGACGAGGCCTCCTTCAACCAGGACATCAACCCCTGAACGCACCGCTCCCTTCGAGGCGCTCTTGCCATCGTAAATCTTCCGGAGATTACTGAGCAGCCAGCGTTTTTTCATGGCGCGCCCCTTCATGTTGGAATCGGAAAGTCAGTATGGCGAGACCGATGACGCTCACGGCGATGTTGAGGACCATGATCCAGTCCACGGACGGCACACCGGATCCTAGGCTAAGATACGAGGAGTAGGCCCCCGCCAGCACCAGCGCTATAGCCGTACGGAGGCTGACCAAGGTGGCGTGCACCTCGGGGCGCGTCTCCACCAGCAATAGCCCCAACGCGGGCCGGATGATGAAGCCCGCGAGCAGCGGGAAAATCGGCGCATACAGGATCAGAAGCACCAGTTTGCCTCCGGGACCAAGGAAAGTCAACCCTCCGATCATCCCGATGGACAGCAATACCTGGCCCATTAGGCCGAGCGCCAGCAACGCCGTGTTGGGGAAACGTTTGGACATCCACGGCAGCGCGTAGGAGCGAGCCAGCTGCCCCGTCGCCCCCATGAAGGTGATCGTCAACGCCGGCGCCCACACCGGGAACTCCTTGGTCAAAGCGATCTCGCGCAGGACGCTGACGAGGAAGTATCCCTCCGTCGCCGCGTTCATGAAGAGCCCGAGGGCGCCGATGATTCCCGATAAGCCGGCGTGCCCGAAACCGAAGACGAAGTCACGCAGTCCGGTCCGCCACAGCGCCGCCCTCTGCTTCAAGTCGAACGCGGAATGATCCTTGATGCCGAAGCGTTTCGCTAGACGAAAAATCATCACCGCCACCGCCACCCAGCCCACCGCGTGCACCGCGAGCACGAGATAGGCGAGACCGAACCGGGCCTGCAGCACCAAGGCCGCCGAGAGGCCTACGAGGGGCGCGATGAACGCCACGTGGCGGCCGTGAGCCTCGGCCTGAAGCAGCGCGTTCTCCTCGTAGCGTCGAGCCTCCGGCGCCGGCAGCTTTTTTGCTTCGGTGCTGATGACCTCTTGGAACAAGGCCTCCAAGGAGCCGCTCGCCAGGGCATTGCCCGTCGCGTCGAGCAGGGCTTCCGCGATCAAGAAAGCCCACATGAGAGAGGGGTGGCTGGGGAAGGACACCAGCGCGAAGAGCAGGCAGAGCGACGCCGCGGATTGGCAAAGGTAGCCAAGGATCGACGCGCGCGCGCGCCCGAAGAGGTCCGTCAGCAAACCCGTCGGGAATTCCAAAAGAGCCGAGGCCGTGAACGAGACGGTGCTGCTGATGGCCAAGGCGCTCGGAGGAAGGCCCGCGAGAAGCCCGATGAGGACGCGCCCGACCGCGGACACGCTGCGGGTCAGCCCGGCTTCGGCCGAGAAGATCAGGCCGATCTGTCTAATCGCCTCCTGCATGGTCCTCCATCTCCGCGAGACAACGGGAGCCTTGCGGGGTCAGGGCCAGCTTCTTGAGCTCGCCCACGGCCTGCCGCTGTTTCTCCAAATGCTCATTCAGCATCCGCGCCGCCGCCGCCGACGCCCCGGGCTTTCCGCAGGCCCGCAAACGCCGCGCCAGCTCCACGATGCGCCCCATGGCGAACGACCCGTGATAGACGCCGATAGCAGGACGCATCTGACGACGGATCGGGGAGAACGTTTCCTGCTTCGGGTCCACGATAAGCGGGTCCACGGAGGTCTCCACGAATAGCGCATGGTGCGCGCACTCGTGCACCAGCTCTTCGAGCAGACGATAGGAATCGACGCCGTTATCCACGTTGAAAAAAATCGTGCCGAAGGTTTTAGGATCGCTGAAATTTTTCATGCTCGAGCTCTCGAACCAAGCCACGCCGTTGATCATGGCGCGATACTCTTGGAACGCCTCGGGCCAAACGACGGCCAGGAGGTCCTCCGCCTGAGCTTGAGCGGCCGCCAGCGGGTGTCCGGCGGAAAGCGCCACGAGCCGATAGCCGGCGTCCTCCGGGAGATCGAACAGCTCACGCCAGAATTCCGCCTTGATCAACGTCGAGGCGGAAAAACAGGCTGCCTCGCTGTGGAGGAATTCGGCCGCCCCGCCTTCGAGCCGCCGCGCGAGATGCGCGAGCCGGGGTTCCGAACCGTAAACGACGGCCGGCCACAGCAAGGATTTGTTAAAACGGCCGTCCGTTTCCCCGGCCTGGGCGGAGGGCAGGCGTCGAACAGCCTGCGCGCGCAATGCCCGCCAATAGCCTAGCGCTCGCCTCGAGGAGGCGGCGACATCCCGAAAGCAGGTATCGTCCTGCCGGGATGTCAGACTAGGCTCAATACGTTCAGCCAACCTTGATGCGCGCAGCGCCGTAAACGCCGTCGGCATGCACGGTCAGGTCGAACTGGTTCTCAACGGCTTCCACTTGGTTTTGCATCAAATCCTCCTAAGTCCTACGGTTCGATATTAACACTAATGAACCGGTTCTCACAACTGCCGCCAACCTATTAACGATATGACATTTGTTCGCGCCGCGCCTGAGCCTAAAGACCCGCTGGTCTCTAGGCCCCGCGCTTCACCTCTTTTTCCATCAATATTCATGCCAACTCGAACATGGCATGGAAATTGATCTCAATCATCCGAGGGGACATATCCAAACGGAGGAGTTCATGATCAAATTCGCACATTCGCTTCTTATCGTCATCGTACTGCTGTCTTGCGCCGCCGCGACGTCCGCCGCCGCTCCCGTCTCGCCGGGGCCCGCGTCTTGCGGCGCCATGTCTCAACTGTTGGCCGCGGCGCCCGGGGGCTCGGACGCTCTCGCGGGCATCCTGGCGGCCATCCCCGAACCGGCCGCCGCTCCGCGAAGCGAGCCGGAATTCGCCATGACCTACGACGTTGCCCCGGCCGACCGCCGCATCAAGGCCTTCGCGGAGTCCGCGCGGAAGGCCGGCGAGCTCGGCGCCTCCCGCCTCTTCGTCCGCCTCGCGGAGGAAGGGACGCCGATGGAAAAGCTGGATTTCATGCGCGATAATAAGAAGCCGTATGAATTCCCGGCGCGCTTCCGCTTGGCCCGGACCGCGGGCGTCTGCCGCAGCATCGCCAAGGTGTTTTGCACGGTGTCCTGCATTAATACTGGCGATGGACAGAGGGAATGCTTGAGAGACTGCGAAACGATCATCGTTGATTCGTGTGACTGATCCGTCCCAAGGAGAGATCAAAATGAGCATTGAAAAAGATCACCTCGAAACGGCGCTGATCGCCGCCATGATCCTGCTGATCGGTGCGGGGGTGTGCGGCCAGTCGACGGTCGTCATGATGACGGGATTGGCCGTTGCCGCCGCCCTGAGCCTGCTCGCCGGGTACCGCTTCATCAGGGGAGAAAAAGGCAAGGCCGGATCCTCGGCCACGAAGGCGCTGATTTTCGCGGGGATGGTTCTCGCGACGCTGTGCCTCGATGTCATCAACAAGAAGGTCGCGATGAGCCGCGCGGAGACGATCATCGCGGCCTGCCGCTCGTACAAGGACAAGACCGGCGCGTATCCTCAGACCCTGCAGGTTCTCGTCCCCGAATACCTGAAGGCGATTCCGCGCGCTCGCTATACGGTGCTCTGGAGCGCCTTTCATTACCGGGAAGCCCGGCTCGCCTGGATGCTGGTCCCCATGACGGTAATGCCTTCCTACGACTTGAACGCGGGGAAGTGGAGCTTCGCGGCGCAGGAAGCCATGCCGGCCGTTCTCGGACATTCGAAGGGATAACGGCCGCGCCGAAATGAGGAGCGGGCCCGCTCGTCGCGGGCCCGCTCCATTATTTTAATCAGGGACGGCCTGTACCCCGGATTCTGTCCACCCTTGCGGGCTCGAGGACCATTTCTCTAAGCGGCTACCGGGCGGCCGTACGGATCAGCGAAGCTGATCCATCTGACGCGAGCAGCGTCCTCCGCCCAACTGCCTTGCTCCCGACGGGGTTTACCTTTGCGGGAAGCCTCGCGGCTTCTCCCGGTGGGCTCTTACCCCACCTTTTCACCCTTACCTCCACGTTGGAGGCGGTCATTTTCTGTGGTACTGTCCATGACCGAGGGATGTGGCCCTCGATCCCCCGCCTTTCGACGGGCGTCGCGCTCAACGGAGTCCGGAAGTTCCTCCAATCCTCTCGGATCAGCGGCCCTCCGGCCGTCCCTGAAATTGTTTTTAAGCGGCTGGAGCGGTCGCGACGAGCAGCTCGGGCTTGTACAGGATGCGCTGGCAGCTCTCGCACGTGACCAAGGTCTTGAGCTTCGAGACCTCGAGGATCAGGCCCGGCGTGAGGGTGATCTGGCAGGAGCCGCAGTGGCCGTTGACGACGGGCACCACGGCGTCGGGCTTGCCGCGGCTGCGGATGTGATTGTAGACCTTCATCTCGGACGGCGCCACGGCGGCCGCAGTCGCGTCGCGCTCGACCTTGGAGGTCTCGAAGCGTCCCTTCGCGTGCGACATCTCGGCCTCGAGCTTTTCGAGGTCCTTCTTGGAAAATTCTTCCGTCTTCTTGAACTCTGCGGTCGCCGACTTCTCTACGGCCTTCGCGGCGTCGAGCTCCTCCATGACCTGGAGGACTTCGGTCTCGATGTCGTCGGCCGCCTTCTTCTCGGCCTCGATCTCGGCCTGCATCGTCTTGTACGCCTCGTTGGACTTCAAATCGTTGAGCTGGCCGGAGTGCTTGCGCGCGGCCTCGATCTTCGCGGCCACGTCGAGCTCCTTGGACTTCTTCTTCTTCTCGAGCTCCATGATCTTCGCCTTCGCGGCGTCCATGTGACGCTTCTCGCCCTCGAGGTCGGCCTTCAGGGCATTGATGCGCGGCGGAACGGCGTCGATCTCGTGCTGGATGGCGTCGAGATGCTTGTCCTTCTGCTGGAGGGCGACCAGGGCTTGGAGAGCTTCTTTGGTCAGGGCCATAGGCTCCGACCAGTATAGGATATATTTCCGGCGGCTAGACGTTGGCGGGCAGGCGCACCGCGGACAGCTCGGTGATCAGGTTGGCCGCCCAGCGATAGATGTTGTTCTCCCGGACCTCGCGGCGCAGGCGAACCATGCGCAGCGACTGCGATCCGGAATCCATCGTGAGCGCCGCGCGCAGCGCCTGCGCGACCGCGTCGGCGTCGTAGGGATTGACGATGATCGCGTCGTGAAGCTCCCGGGCCGCGCCCGTGAAGCGGCTTAAAATGAGCACGCCGTGCTCGTCTTCGCGCGCCGCGACGAACTCCTTCGCGACGAGGTTCATCCCGTCGTGCAGAGAGGTCACGAGGCATGCGTCGGCCGCGAGGAAGTACGGCCGGAGAGCATCGTGGCTGTGATGGCGAGCGAGCAGCACGATCGGGGGAGGCCCGTTGAAGCGCGCGTTGATGCGCGCCGCCTCGGCCGCGACGGCCGCGCCGAAGTCCCGATAGCCGGCGAGCTGGGTGCGGCTCGGCGCGCCGATCTGAAAGAGGACGAAGCGCCCCCGGAACTCGGGGTAGAGCTCGAGCAACCGCTCCACCCCCCTGAACCTTTCGATGATGCCCTTCGTGTAGTCGAGACGGTCGACGCCCACGGCGATGTGATCCGCCCGTGAGCCGACGGAGGCGAGCACGCGCTCGCGCGCGGCTCGCGCTTCGCCCGCGGGATCGCGCGCCGGCGTCTCCGGGAAGACGACGCTGATGGGGAAGGGCTTGATCGAGGTCTCATGGCCGCCGCGGTTGACCGTGAAGCGCGCGCGGTCCACGCGCGACTCGACGGCGCGGTCGACCGTATCCAGAAAATTGTTGCAGTGGTCCTGCGTGTGGAAGCCGATCAGGTCCGCGCCCAAGAGGCCGTCGAGCAGCTCCTTCTGCCAGGGGCAGATTCCGAACGCCTCCGCGTTCGGCCAGGGGATATGCCAGAACAGCGCGACGCGCGCGTCCGGGCGCCGCTCCTTGATGAGCTTCGGGAGCAGCGCGAAGTGGTAGTCCTGCACGAGAATGAAGGGCTCCTTCTGGCCCTCGATTTCCTGGAAGACGGCCTGCGCGAACTTCTTGTTGACCTGCCGGTAGTACGCCCAGTCCTCGGCGCGGAACACGGGACGCTTGTGCGCGATGTGGCACAACGGCCAAAGCCCCTCGTTCGAGAAGCCCGAGTAGTAGCCGTTCTCCTCATCCGCGTCGAGCCAGACCCGGCGCAGCGCGTACTGGGGCGCGCCGGGCGGCACTCGCAGGCGGCCACGGCTGTCGGCCGTCTCGCGGTCGCGGTCGCCGTCGCCATGCGCGATCCACGTGCCGCCGCACGCGCGCAGCAGCGGCTCGAGGCCCGTCACGAGGCCGCTCGCGGGCATGATGCAGTCGATCTTCGTCCCGTTGCGCACGTGGCGGTACGGCTCGCGATTGGACACCACGATCATCGGCCGGCCGGAGAGCTTCGTGCGGACGTGCTCGCGCAGGCGCTCGGCGGTCCAGAGCGAGTCGCCCAGAACCCGCAGGCGGGCCTCCTGCTCGGCGCTCTCCTGGGCGTGGGCCAGCTCCCGCGTCATCGCGAGGGCCTCGCGGATCAACGGGCCGAGCAGCGCGCCCGCAGGCGCGCGGGGCGCAGCCGTCTCCTCGCCGATGCGCGCGCGCCGCAGCCAATCCGCCGTGCGCTGGACGCGCCGGCGCACGACGAAGCGCGAGGCCAATATGGTCGCGAGGACCGCCGCCGTCGCCACGAGGATCGTCTGCTGCTCGCTCATCACCGCTCCAGCCTGAACCAGAGGAATCCGTGCGGCGCCAAGGTCAGCGGGTAAGGGCCTTCCGCGACCGGAGGGAAGCGCGTGTTGCCGAACATCTCGACGGGCGTCCAGCCCCGGAAGCGCGACAGCTCGAGCTCCACGGGCTGGGCGAAGCGCGAGAGATTGTTGACGATCAGCAGGACCTGGCCCTTATGCTCGCGCAGATAGGCCAGCGAGCGCGTGTTGGCAGGCTCGAGCATCGTAAACGATCCCAATCCGAACGTCGGATGACGGCGGCGCAGATCGATGACCTTCTTCATCCAGCTGAGCAGGGAACCTGGCAGCTGCTGCTGGGCCTCGACGTTGATCGCGAGGTAGCTGGACACGGGGTTGAGGATCGGCTGCGCGTAGAGCCGCTCCGGGTCGGCCCGCGAGAAGCCGGCGTTGCGGTCGGAGGTCCACTGCATCGGCGTGCGCATCCCGTCGCGGTCCCCGAGATAGATGTTGTCGCCCATGCCGATCTCGTCGCCGTAATAGAGGACGGGGCTGCCCGGCAGCGACAGAATCAACGACGACAGCAGCTCCATCTGCCGGCGGCCGAAGTTCATCAGCGGCGCGAGGCGGCGGCGGATGCCCACGTTCAGCTTCATGCGCGGAAGGTGCGAATACTCCTTGTACATGTACTCGCGCTCCTCGGGCGTCACCATCTCGAGCGTCAGCTCGTCGTGGTTGCGCAAAAAGAGCCCCCATTGGCACATGGTGGGGATCGGGGGCGTCTCGATCAAGGTGTCCACGATCGGCTTGCGCTCCTCCTTGCGGATGGCCATGAAGATGCGGGGCATCAGCGGGAAATGAAACGCCATGTGGCACTCGTCCCCCTCGCCGTCGCCGAAATAGGCGCGGACCTCCGACGGCAGCTGGTTCGCCTCGACGAGCAGGACGCGGTCCGTCCAGTTCTTGTCGACGAAGGCGCGGAGCTCCTTCATGAAGACGTGCGTCTCCGGGAGATTCTCGCAGTTCGTTCCCTCCCGCTCGAAAAGGTAGGGCGCGGCGTCGATACGGAAGCCGTCGAGGCCCTTGTCGAGCCAGAATTTGACGACGTTGAACATCTCCGCGCGCACCTCGGGGTTGTCGTAGTTGAGATCAGGCTGGTGCGAGAAGAACCGGTGCCAATAATACGCCTTGGACTCGTGGTCCCAGGTCCAGTTCGACTTCTCGGTGTCGGTGAAGATGATCCGCGCTCCTTTATATTTCTGATCGTCGTCGGACCAGACGTACCAGTCACGCTTCGGGCTTCCCGGCTTGCGCGCCGACTGAAACCATGGATGCTGGTCGGACGTATGGTTCAGGACGAGGTCCGCGATGACGCGCAGCTTGCGCGCGTGCGCCTCCTCGATGAATCGGTCGAAATCCGCGATCGTGCCGTAGTCGGGGTGGATGCCGCAGAAATCCGCGATGTCGTAGCCGTCGTCGCGCAGCGGAGACGGATACATGGGAAGGAGCCACAGGCAGTCGACCTCGAGGCGCTGGAGGTAATCCAGCTTTTGCGTCAGCCCCGCGAGATCGCCGATGCCGTCGCCGTTCGAGTCGAAGAACGATTTGATGGGCACTTCATAGAAGATCGCCTCTTTGAACCACGGCATGGGCTCTCCTTCTGCATGGTGCCTCCAGTGTAGCTCCGCGCGCCGGGCCGATCAAGTAATGGGGCCGGATTTAGCAATCATTTAAGGGGCGCGGACCGCAGGCCGGGGATATACTTTGACGTCAAGGAGGCGCTATGAAAAAAATACTAATCGCGTTAGCTCTCGGCGCGGCGGCCTCGCCCGCCTCGGCGCAGGGACCTTTCACCGAGGTGGGCGCCGGCGTCATCGCGGGCGATCCGATCGGGGGCACGGCCAAGCTGTGGCTCAACCCGGACTACGCGGTCGACCTCGGCGTCGGCTTCAGCGGGTCCACGGTGCTCTGGGGCGACTTTCTGTATCACGCCTGGAACCTGTTGCCCCAGCCCCAGGAAGGCAAGCTCGGCCTTTATTTCGGCGCGGGCCCGCGCCTCGAGACGGCCAACGACGCGGAGTTCGGCGTGCGCACCATCGTGGGAGCGGCGTGGCGCATGTCGCGCCAGCCGATCGAGATCTTCGTCGAGGCGGGCCCCGTCTTCCGCCTGACCCAGGGCGGCGGCGTGAACGCCGACGCAGGGGTCGGCGTCAGATTCTATCTAGGATCATCCCCTCACTGAAAATCGCTCGGTGTCAGGCCCACTTAGTGGGGATCGATCTCGACGATCTGGAGCTTGTAGCGCAGCGCCTTGTCCGCCAGCGGGTGATTGAAGTCGACAATCGCGACGCCGTCGCGCACCTCGAGCACCCGGCCCTCGACGGACTTGCCGTCCTTGAAGCCTAGGATCTTCTTTCCGGCCTTCACGTCCGCGCCGAGCGGCCCCATCGAGGCCAGCGTCAGCTTCTCGATCTTAGCCGCGTCGGAGACTCCAAAGCCGGCGCCCGCGGCCAACTCGAAATCCCCGCGCTGGCCAACGCGCATGCCAAGGAGGCCCTTGTCGACGGCCGACGGCAGGTCGCCGTGGCCCTGCGTAATCTCGATGGGCCCGCGGATCTCAGTACTCTCGAAGGGCTTGCCTCCCACAAAGAGGGTGTAGTCGAGCCTCACGATGGAGCCGGGCTCGACGGCCGGCTCCTTGCGCGCGCACGCGGACCCGAGCAGAAGGAGGAGGGCGGCGAAAAAAAAGCGCGGACGCACGCTAGTTGACGACGGCGGCGACGAGAACACCCTGATGCCCCTTGGACGCCGCCGCCAGCGCGACCGCCTTGCCCCGGACCTCGTTGATGTGGCTCATGAGGTTGACGCCCGGGCAGATCCGGCCGCGCGAGTAAAACTCGTGCCCGCGGACGAAGTTCGGCGACGAGGTATCCATATTGTAGCGCGTGGTGATGTAGCCCATCAGGCCCGCGAGGCTCGCGAGCATCTTCTCCGTGGGCTGTTGACGGTCGAAGTTTCCGGAGAGGCATATCCCGACGTTGCCGTCGTTGTTGTTCGCGGTGTGCGACCCGACCAGCTCGGTCCCCTGCCCCTCGACGACGGTCCCGATATTGTTGATCACCCAGTGATAGCCCATGCGGCCGAAGCCTTTAGCCACGTGCTCTTTCTCCCAGCCCGCGATCTGAGAGAGGACGTTGGCGTCGGTGTGCGATGGCGAGCCCGCGGAATGGTGCACCGTGATCTTCGTCGGCTTATGCTGACGCGCGTCGGCGCCGAAACGGGCGCGCCAGGCATCGCGGCCCATGATCGTGACCCCGAGGCCCGACAGCGCGGCCTTCACGTCGGCCAGGATGCTGCCGCGGGAGAGCCCTCCCGTCGGGACGGGCGATGGCGCCGGCACGTTCGATAAAGCCAGGTCCTTCAGGGCGCTGGTGTAGGCACCGGCCGGACGCGGCTCCTCGTAGGGGACGGCGGACGAAGGCGCGCGCGGTGGAGAGAAGCTCCCCCGCGCCATCGCCTGCGCGGCGGGATCGGAGCGAAGATCGGGGCTGAGCGGCTCGCCGGCCGCCGTCTGCAGTTTGCGCATCTCGTCGCGAGCGTGGACCACGGCGACGACGACCGCGCGCGCCGCGGCGTCCTTCACCCGGCGGTCGAGCTTTTCCTCGGCGCGAACGAGCAGGCCGCCGAGCTCATCCGGCGTGATCGCGCCCGAGGCTCCGTCGAACAGATGCTTCGTCGCGGCCTGCTGCTCCTTGATGCTCTTGCGGGTCATGTCCTTGAGCGGCTGAAGCGGCGCGAAGCGCTCAAGAACGGCGAGAAGGCGCACCCTGTCGGCCTGGCTCACCTCGCCCGCGACCTCGGGGCCAGGCGCGGCGGAGAGGTCCCCGTTACGCTCGTAAAACGAGCTGAAATCCCGACGGCAGTCGGCCTTCGCCTTCTTCGAATCCTTGCCGCGCGCTTTCATATGAAGGACGTCGCGCTTCGGCTTGGCCGCGGCGTCCTTGTCGTCGCGGCCGGCGGGCGCGTCCTTGGCCGCGGGCTCCGACGGACCGAACAGGCTCTCGGGAAGCTCGCCTGCGTCGTCGGGGGCGCGCATGAGCAGGCCTCCCTTGCTCTCGCAGGCCGCCTTCATCAGAGCCTCGCTCAAAGGCTTCGGTTTGGTTTTAGCGTGCGCGTATGTCGCGAGCAGAAGGCCGAGCACCGGGAGGAGGGGCTTCATGACGAGAGTATAGTGGAGGAGCCGCTTAATCGCAAGGCCAGGCGGACCCGGCGCATATAGGCCTAAAGACCTACCCGTCAGTCGCCCCGCGCAGACGCTCGACCCTGGCGAACAGCATGAAGGTTCGGAGCACGATCTCGCTGACCCTCGAAGCATGGCACAAATCCGGCACCGGCGCCCGACCCCAAAAAATAGCCCCGGTTGCCTTTTGGGGCCTCCGGGGCATTCTCGATTGAGGAACGTCTGTTTCTTCGCTGTTAAACTGGTGGGCAGTACAGGATTTGAACCTGTGACCCTTGTCGTGTGAGGACAATGCTCTACCGCTGAGCTAACTGCCCGAAATCGTCGAGGTAGTATAGCAATTTCCTGATTTTTCGTCCTCAATGACTGTGGCTTGATGTCCTGCCGAATGGTGACCACCAGCATTGAAGCGTGGCTGAGGAGGCGCGAAAGGACCGGACGATCCTTCGCCGCCATCGCGAGTGGAGCGCGAATTCCTCAGCCTCCGCAATCGAATGCCTCCGCGTCAGAGCTCCACCAATATGAACTAAGGTAAAATCCCCCATGGGCTCGTCCATCAGCCGTGGCGCACCTTGCCCCTGCGGTTCAGGCCACAAATACAAGAAGTGTTGCCTGGCCCCCGCTCCTGCGTCCACCGATGCGCCACGCAGACCGCTCGCCGACGAGATCGTCACCTACGCACTTCGGATCACTCGGGGCGCCGATCTCCAGGCCGCCTGGGAAGAGTTTGGCGAAACCGGCTCGGTGAAGCGCCCCAACGACCGCCGCTTCGGCCTCTTCATGGATTGGCTCATCATCGGTCGTCGCCGCAGCGGCCGGACCCTTCTCCAACGCTTTGAGGCCGAACGTGGGGCGGACATGAGCGCCGAGGAGCGTGTCGAGCTCAAAAAACATAAAGCCACCGCCACGGGGGTCTACGAAGTCATCGCCGTGCGGCCTGGGGAGGGACTCACCGCCAAGGACATCTTCTCCGGGGAGGAGGTCGCTGTCGCCGATGTATCAGTCTCGCGCGGAGCGGCAATTTGGGACGTACTCGTGATGCGCCTTCGGCGGATGGGTGGGCCAGCGCAGGCATGGGGAGAGGCCGTCCTCTTCAGTCCCCTCGACAGAGCTGAATTGAAGTTCGAGCTAGAGGCCGCCTACCGCATGGCCAAGGTCTCCGAGCCTGAGTTGGACTGGCAATCCTTCTTAAATTCAGCACCCCCCCTTATCAGGCGCCTCCAGACCGAATTCCTGGCCCGGCGCCGAGTATCCACCTCGGTCTCCGAACACTCCACGGGAACGAACCCTAAGCACGTGCTCGCGGCGGTGATGGCCGAGCGCGCCAAACTCTGGCCGGATCAGCCTGTGCCCGCCCTGGGCGGGCGAACCCCGCGGGAGGCGGCGAAGGACACCCAAGGGCGTATACATCTAGCCGATCTCCTCAAGGAATTTGAACGCAACCAAGCACGCATGCCGGCGGAAACGGAGATCGCGGGCCTCATGAACGTCTCCGCCATCGTCTGGATGCGGGAGGCGCTTGGTCAGCCGATCCCGGAGGCTCTCGCCGCGCTCCAACGGCGCGTGATCGCGATGGCCGGACGCCGCTGAAATCCGATCTCCAGGCTCGGATTCATGATTGGCTCGCGAAATGGGAGACATGAGTCTTGACAAATCGGAGGGTTTGGATAATAATACCTATAGAAATAATATTATAACGGTAACTCTATCCATGATAAAAAACAAGCCGTTCCGGAGGCAACTCGGGATATTCAAAGCCCATGGAGGAGTGCTGCGCACGACCCAAGCGCTGGGTCTCGGCATCCACCCCAGGGACCTCTATGCCATGGAGGCGGCGGGGGCGCTGGAGCGGATCAGCCGCGGCCTTTACCGGGCCAGCGGACTCAAGCCCTTCGCCAACCCCGACCTCATCACCGTCGCGCTCAAAATTCCCAAGGGCGTCATCTGTCTGATTTCCGCGCTCGCTTTCCACGAGATCACCACACAGATACCGCACGAAGTCTACGTGGCGCTGCCCCGGGGCACAGAGAAGCCCCGGCTCGACCACCCGCCGACTCGATTCGCCTGGTTCACGGAGCCGGCCTTCGGAAGCGGGATCGAAACCCATACGCTCGACGGGATCGCGGTCCGAGTCTATTGCCCGGAAAAGACGGTCGCCGACTGCTTTAAAGCCCGCAACAAGATCGGACTGGACGTCGCCATCGAGGCGCTGAAACTATGCCGAAAGAAGAAGCGGTCCGCCCCGGAAACACTTCTTAAATACGCCAAGGTGTGCCGGGTAGACAAGATCATGAAGCCCTACCTGGTGGCCATCCTTTGAGCGAACTCAAGAACGTCGCGGCCTCGGTCCGCCAACGTCTACTCAATCGGGCCAAGGAGACAAATCGCCGCAAACTACGAGTTGCGCAAACTCGCGGGATACGGCCTGGAGGTCGTGTGAGGACATTGCTCAACCGCTGAGCTAACTGCCCGCATAATCGCTTAATGCAGTTTTGCGATAAAGTCAGCGCCGAGCGAGGCGCCTAGAACGCGGCGAACCAGTCGTAGATGCGCGAGGGGATCTCCGCGATGTAGTTGCGGGTCTCCTTGGGGGCCACGCGGTCGAGCGCGGCGGCGCCGTACTTATTCACGATCTTGCGCACGTTGCCGACGCCCCAGTTGTAGGAGGCGAGCACCATCTTGAGCTTCTCCTTCGGGACGCGGGACAGGTCGGACATGTCCAGGTTCATCTTGAAGAAGGAGTTCGCGATCCAGTTCAGGTACTTCACGCCGGCCTTGATGTTGGCCGCGGGATCGTAGAGGCTGCCGCGCACGCCCATGTCGGCGGCGGTCTCGGGCATCAGCTGCATCAGGCCCGTTGCCCCGGAGTTGCGGTTGCGGGCGTTCTTGCGGAATTCGGATTCCTGGTCGATCACGGAGAGGACGATCATCGGGTCCACCTTCTGGCGGATGCCCTCGGCGATGGCGGTGTCGACGATCTTGGAGCTGACGCCCTGGGACAGGAGCAGGGCGCGGATCTTGGCGTAGCGCGCGGGATCGTTGGCGGCGGGCCGAGCCGGAGCGCGAACGGGCGCGGCGACGGCGAACCGGCTGTGGTTGTTGTCGAACAGCTCGCCCCAGGAGGCGCCGGAGTTCCAAGCGGCCGACTGGGTACCGAAATTCCGCGCGGCGGCATCCTGCCGCAGAAGCGAGCCGTTGGAGAAGCGCGCGTCGGGTTGGGCCCCGAAAGTCGCGAAGTTCGCGCCATTGCCGCTGAAAAGAGCCTGCACGACCTCGGTGCGCCAAGCGGCCAAGTCTTTATCGCTCTTGATTAGCTCATTTATGGTTTTGGCGCGAACGACCAAAGCCTTGATCTCGTCGAGGCGCGGCTGGAATTGGGCCGTGACCGGGGCCGCGGGAGGCAGCAAGGTCGCGCGGGCGGTCTCAATGTCGCGGATGATGGAGGCCCGGCCGTTCTCATTGGCTTCGATGAGCTCGGCCGAAGCGCCCATCGGAGCCAGTGCCACCGCCGCGATCATCATCCAGGTCTTCATGCCTAAAGAATAGTAGGACCGGGCCCATCGGGTCAGGGGCCGCGGACCCAGCAAGGCCTAGGCCTAAAGGCCCATTTTTGGGGCTACGCCCAGGGGAAGCGGCGGACGACGCCTTGGATAAACCGCAGCCGCAGGAACGGCGACGGCTGCCCTTCGGCGTCCTTCCAGACCGAGGAGTCGTTGGACTCGTCGCGGTTGTCGCCAAGCACGAAGAAGCTGTTTTCGGGGACCACGATCGGGGCCATGGTATCTCCCGCCAGGCGCTCACCGGCGCGATTATGGACGGCATAGGGCTCATCGAGCGATTTTCCGTTTATAAATACAGCCTTTTCCCGCAATTCGACGGTTTCCCCGGGCAAAGCGACCACCCGCTTGAGCAGGTCCTGAGTGTCGGCGGTACGGCGAAAAGACACGATATCCCCCCTCTGCGGCGGCCGCATGCGCAAAGTGAGCTTATCCAGGACCAGCAGCGTTCCGGTCTTCAGCGCCGGCTCCATGGAGGGGCTGGCCACATAAACGGGCTCCCCCACGAAAGCGCGCGCCGGCAAGACGACCGCCAGGGCGATCGCGACCAGCTTCAGGAGTCGGGCGAGGTTCATCGCTCTTAAGGATAGCCCCTTATGACGCCCGCGTCCAGGCTCTCGTCACGCGGTTGACACCGCCGCCGCCGTTTCGCTATAATTTCGGTCCCACCATCCGTTAGTCTTTCTCTCGGATAGTCGCGTCGGCGCCGTTGGCGTTGCTACGTCCGGGAGGGCGGAATGGGGGGTAGTCGCGGGCGTAGTTCAATGGTAGAACACAAGTTTTCCAAACTTGTTACGTGGGTTCGATTCCCATCGCCCGCTCAGATCGCGTTTTTTTTGCTGGGATAGCTCAGTTGGTAGAGCATCCCCTTGGTAAGGGGAAGGTCGTGGGTTCAACTCCCATTCCCAGCTAGTTTTCGTCGCCGTAACGACTCTCAAGATAACAGATAAACAAGGAGACTTCACGCCATGGCCAAGGCTAAATTCGAGCGCACCAAGCCGCACGTCAACATCGGAACCATCGGTCACGTCGACCATGGCAAAACGACCCTGACGGCCGCGATCACCCACTATCTCTCGAAGCAGGGCTTGGCCCAGGCGAAGCGTTACGACGAGATCGACAACGCTCCTGAAGAGCGCGCTCGCGGCGTGACCATCAACGTCCACCACAACGAGTACGAGACGAAGAACCGTCATTACGCGCACGTGGACTGCCCCGGACACGCGGACTACATCAAGAACATGATCACGGGCGCGGCCCAGATGGACGCCGCGATTCTCGTGGTGTCGGCCGCCGACGGTCCCATGCCGCAGACGCGCGAGCACGTCTTGCTCGCCCGCCAGGTCGGCGTTCCCCACATGGTCGTTTTCCTCAACAAGGTCGACGTGGCCGACAAGGACCTCGTCGAGCTCGTCGAGATGGAAGTCCGCGAACTTCTTTCCAAGTACGAGTTCCCCGGCGACAAGGTGACGATCATCCGCGGCTCCGCGACGAAGGCGCTCGAGGGCGATCAGGGCGAGCTCGGCGAGCCGGCGATCCAGCGCTTGATGGACGCGCTCGACACGGACGTTCCCGAGCCCAAGCGCATGACCGACCAGCCTTTCCTGCTGGCCGTCGAAGACGTGTTCTCAATCACGGGCCGCGGCACGGTCGCCACGGGCCGCTGCGAGCGCGGCACGGTCAAGGTCGGCGAGAACGTCGAGATCGTCGGCATCAAGGATACTCAGAAAACCGTCGTGACCGGCATCGAGATGTTCCGCAAGCTGCTCGATGACGCCCGCGCGGGCGACAACGTGGGCATCCTGCTGCGCGGCATCGAGAAGGCTCAGATCGAGCGCGGCCAGGTCATCTGCGCCCCGGGCTCGATCAAGCCGCACACGAAGTTCAAGGCGAAGCTGTACGTCCTGACGAAGGAGGAAGGCGGCCGTCACACCCCTTTCTTCAAGGGATATCGCCCTCAGTTCTACTTCCGCACGACCGACGTCACGGGAGCCGTTACCCTTCCCGCGGGCGTTGAGATGGTCATGCCGGGAGACAACATCGACATCGATTGCGAGCTGATCGCGCCGATCGCGATGGAAAAGGGTCTGCGCTTCGCCGTTCGCGAAGGCGGCCATACCGTCGGCGCCGGCGTCGTCGCCGACATCGTCGCTTAAAATTACGCGTTAAAACACCCAGGAAATAAGGTATAATATGGCTGAGACCAACAATCCGCAGCAAAGAATCCGCATCCGCCTTCGCGCTTACGACCACCGCGTCCTCGACGCCAGCGTCGGAAAGATAGTCGAGACGGCCCAGCGAAC
>Ga0163144_10000470_pt1 | contig 93951 bp, 91 predicted proteins | sample OliLak19BULKMAT1_FD_123175 | JGI IMG/M metagenome (GOLD analysis project Ga0163144, IMG submission 123175) | Freshwater microbial mat bacterial communities from Lake Vanda, McMurdo Dry Valleys, Antarctica - Oligotrophic Lake LV.19.BULKMAT1 | ecosystem: Environmental > Aquatic > Freshwater >...
CACGTTTCTTTAGTTCATTGTTGTTTTCTTCCATTTTCTTTAGTATTTTTATTAAAGTTAAACTTAAGAAAATGTCCAATCTCTTTTACATTATACTGGTACAATTTGGTCTGACGTTAAACAAGTAGTATTTCTATGTATACAGGGATTACTAAAATGAGTAAGGAGGCAAAGGTAAATGAAGAAATTATTGATAAAATCGGTAAAACCAGCAGGGAAACCATAGAAAATATGAGTGATATCGTTTGGAGCATTCAACCCAAAAACGATAATTTTAAACTTGTATTGGATACAATGGAGCATTTTGGAAACCATATTATTGGAGGTGCTGGTATTGAATTTAATTTCACGTATCCTAATGGAATTGAGCATCTCCTACTCAATATGGAACAAAGAAAAAACCTCTATCTCATCTATAAAGAAGGACTGAATAATTCAGCTAAGTATTCAAAAGCTACCATAGTAAATACCTCGCTGGAAAGAAGAAAAAAAAGAATTATTCTTACAATCAAGGATGATGGAATAGGTTTTAATCAAAAGGAAGTAAAGAATGGAAATGGCCTGCATAATATGAAAGAAAGAGCCCAAAGTTTACAAGGCAATTTTGAAATAAACTCAAACCTTGGTAAAGGAACCTCCATTATACTTTCTTTTAAAACAAGTTAATTAGTACAATTTCTCCTCAATTAGTTTTCTCAACTTTAATAAACTTATAGAACCACCTACCGATTTTTCTTCATCCAGATGTTTAAAATCAATATAACCAACTCGTGTAATTACATTAAACTCACCCAGAATATGATCCATATATAAAAACGCAAGAGTTTGATATGCTTTTGGATCTTTATTCATGTTCCGAATAAAAACCAACACATTTACTTTAGTTTCTTCTTCGTCTATTTGAGGTAGAATTTCAATATCGGTACTTTCGTAATGCAAGTCTTCTTGTTCTAAGCTTACGTCATCCATGGGCTGACGAAATCTTATAAATTCCCACTTGGATAATTCAGGAGCTGCAGCAACAATTTCTCTGGTCGGTTCTATTCCATCTTCAATTCCGTTGGGAGTAATGATCAACACATACTTGTCATCATTTACGGTAATTTCAGGATAGAGGAGTTCACTAAACTTTTGTAACTCCTCGGTCATCTCATGGTAGATGGCATAATCACGGTTTGGATCGTTGATGAAATCTTCCAGTTTTGTTTGTTTGGAAGTAAACCAAATCCAGAAATTTTCCTTTGCACTCTTCGAACTCATTTCCCTACAAAATCCGGATTACTAAGTTTATCATTCAGCAAACGTTCGTAATGTTCTTTTCGTTGTGGAAGTTTTTCTATAATAAAACCATAATACTTCTTAAAATAAGGAGCACCATTTTGATTACTTTTATTTTTTAGGATATATTCCTCTACGCAAAATTCATCAGCTAAAGAGCTATATACTCCTTCTAGCTGACGAACTCTTCCATCAGGTTCGTAAGTATTAATAGTTCCGCAGCCTCCGCATTTTACATTAATGGCCTGGAATGCAAATACCTCAACTTTTAACTGATCACCGCATGAAATACAGTTGTGAATCTGGTTCGGATCAACCACAGCATAAATATTTTTTTCTATTTGCCGGGCAGCATCTGCAAAAATACGGATAGAAAATCTTTCGAAATCATCACGCATCCATTCCGTCTGATTATGATGTTTTTCCTGTTCTTTTAAAATAGTTTCGAACGGAATCCCAAGTTTTTCAAATTCACCTTCTACCTTTTCCCAGGTCTCTTCCATCTTTTGTGAAAGCTGTCCCTGACTTTGGTGACGCAATCCGTTAAGGACATTGTGCATGATAATGCTGTCATATTCCAAACCGCTTATCATTTCCTTAATTGGGTCTGCGGCTTGGTCTAAAACTTCCTGGTAACGTGATTTTATTTTCGATAAAAATCCATCCCATCTTTCTATTAAAGCTTTGTGCTCGGGTGATCCTACACTCATAATTTTTAATTGTTGGGTTCAAATAAATCGCTGCCACAAAATAAACATTCGTCATCCTGGTGAATGTCTAATCTTGGAGCACCACAGTTTTTACAACGAATGGCCGACTTTTTAGCTTCACCAATACCTTCCGAATAATTTTTTGTAGTAGTTTTTGCGTTCTTAAAAATATCACTCATTCCACCGAAAGGTTTAATGCGTGTATAATACTTCATTACTTCTGCATCCAAATTATAGGATAGAATGAGAGTGTGTAAAGCTTCGTTTTGCGAAGCAACAGCTGCATGTTTAAGTACAATAGCTTGTAAAACTCTTCTCAATTCTATGGGGAAAGCACCTCCGGCAATTTTCATAGGAGAATTTAATAATGCCTCTTTTTCGTTATTTCCAAGAGGCATTATCATATACGTTGCCAGTAATGCATTCCATTTTTCGTCACCACCTTTGGCCGATTTAAATGCGGTGGCAAAGGCGTGGTCTACTTCAGCCTGAAAATCTTTAGGAGCATTACTCATAAACTAGAATTCTAAATCGCCATGAGAGTCACCTGCCATCGCTTCATATTTTTTAGTGTATTCATCTGATAGGGTTGCGAATTTCATTCCTAATTCACCATCAGTGGCCATTTTACCAAACCAATATGAACTTACGTTTGAATAATCAGCAACCGTCATTCCAAAATCAGCAAGTACAGATTGAGCATCTCTACCTTGTTTACCTAATACATCTTGAGCAGCCATGGCTTCTACCATTTTCTCGAAAGAGATGGTATTCTCATTGGTATCGGCACCACCACCTAAATTACCTGATGCTGATTGAGTAAACGCAGCAGAATAAATAGGCATAATTTTAAATTCAGTATCGTTGCTCATACGAGCCAGCCATTCGGCACTAACACGATCCCATTTAGCAGCATCTACTCCGCAAATATCGTAAGCATCTTGCATTGATCCACCTGATGCCATTTTCGCTTGAGCAGAAGCCCATTTTTCTACGGTTATTCCTTCAACCGGGTCTAATACGTTACTCATAGTGTTTTGATTTTTTTTAATTGGTTAATACTGCAATGTAATAAAGTTTGTGATTACGGATGACCTTCTACGATAGATTTAATAATTTGTTCAGGGGAAATTTAAACAAAGTGCTAAAATCCTTTCTGCGAGAAGGTTTTAAGTTTAAAGTTGGCGATTTAAAGTGTAAGATGAAATGTTAAAACCAACCCTGAACCTTTAACTAGTGCAAAGCGACTTGGGCGGCTTTTCGGACTATTCGCTTTATCTTTTTGGTTTACTTTTTCAAGCGGTTTTCGTTTTTGGATTGGCCGATCCTCCGCATTCGCGGAGGAATCCGACTTCGATTTATTATATCGAAAGCCAATGCCGAAGATGGTCATCCTCCGCGAATGCGCAGACCTAAGGCAGGTTGACGTAAACTCGCAGGTAATAATAACCCAAAAAGGATATCGCTGCTATCCCGGCCGCATAGCAGTTGGCATTTAAAAGCGCAGCGAATTAAATGCTTACTGTTATGCGATACTGACCGCAGCGTCAGTACCGCTAGCGTTTAAAAGAAAATTTCCTATATTTATTCTATAAATGATCCGCCATTTAAAATCCATAATAGTTCTTGCTTTTTTGCAAGTGGGAACATTATATTCTCAAGAGTCTTTTGAGCTTGTGTTTTCCACCGGAACTGAATTAAATATTCCTTCTTCATCTAATCCTCAAAATATAACTAACTATCATGTATTGCCAGGATTCAATTTAAGTTTTCGAATGCAACATAATTTTGAGTCCAGCTATTCTTTAGTAGGAGGAATTGAATATGCAAGAATGTATTGGTATCATGAAGGCTCATTTACAATAATACCCGAAGATTATTCACATCACTATATAAGAATAATCAACCAAATCCGTCTTCCCATTCTCTTCCAGGTGAACTTTGGTAAAACTAAGTCAAGATTTTATGCCAATACAGGAATTTATTTAATGGTAACTTTTAATGATGACCAAAGAACATTTGGCTACGATAAAGCAAAGAATGAATGGGTAGTTGGGGCGCCAAAGGTTGTTTTACCGTGGAATTTCGGTGGAGCATTGTCTGTCGGTTATTCATATAATTTAAAACCCAATATGCGATTATTTGCCGAATCGAGATTTCTTGTTCCGATTTTTGCGAATCCTGCCTATTCAACAAACTTTAATACTACAAGGAATTTAAGTATTCAAGTTTCTGTGGGTTTAAGTTTTACCACCTCACCTAAAACGAAAACCGATTAAAAATATCCACTTCGTTTCTCAATATCAGCAACATCTGATATTTTTATTTTTTGTGTATTACGTTGCACCGGTGGATCCCGGAATATCGTATCCGCAAAAAGGCGAAAACTTTATCCGGGAACTGTTTCATTGAAAAGAGTAGAGCTTCAATCAACCTAGTTTATCGAAGCTCTGCTCTACTAATTTATCTATGGTCCCCGTATTTATTGCGGGGTCTCCTCAATTGCAGCAAAGAGAATATGAAGGATATCGAACTCATCTCACCATATCGTAAAAGGAGCAATATCCCGCTATAAGTTAATTGGCGCGTAGTAGTGCTCTACATTATATAGGCATAAATCTGGTAACATTTTCTTCTGGAAACTTAATTAAAGTTCCAGTATTAACCTGCTTATATTCATTAAAAACCATTACCTTTAAATCAACCAAATTTGACTATTCCTATGAGAACATCCATTTGTTTTTCATTTATTTTTCTGCTCAGCTGCTCTGGCACTCCCCGTTCATCAAAAACTCAGGATCAAAAAGATTCTTCTAAAAGTGAAAATGTTGAAAATAAAAAAGTAGTAAACAATCAGGATTCATTACATAAGTGTAATTCAACTGTATATATAGAGGAACACCCTGATATGCGAGAAAATAAAGTAGATACTTTTTATATGGTAGAAGTTGCCAGAGGAAATGATTATGGTGATGTGAAATCAAAAGCTGAAAAAGTAGCTAAATTCCTACATTCCCGAGTTGACGATTTAGGAAGAATCTATGATCGCAAAAAAGGAATTATTTATCCGGAAGACCGTGATAGTGGAACTTATGCCGGACTGTATTATCCCAGACGCCCTTTTAATGATCAAAATTTTGTAAGTATTGAAATGCTTTGGCAATATGAGGATCATGCCTTTGGTTCACAGGAAATGGTAGTTTACGCAAATATTTTTGACAATAAAAAATCAGCCGATAGCTTGTTAGCTGTTGTAAAACCAATAATGCCAAAGTCGAAAGTTCTTAAACAAGGTTTATATTTAGGTTGCTTACATTGATGGAGCATACTAATTAAAGTTTCGATGTTTATTCCTGTACGCCGAAAAAATAGTTATAAAATTGAGGAAATAGAAGTTAGAATTAACACAGTTAGGAAAACTGAAGTACTTTCGGGAATGACTGTCAACGAAAGACTATTTGCAACAGGTCTTTTGAAGGAATTTGAACAAGCTAGACAGAATGACAAGGAAAAGGCTAGGATTATCTTGGAGTTATTAGGAATTACCTGTAATTTCATTGACAAAATAATCTAAACTACTAACTTTATCCTTAGCTTAAAAAGGAACATTACCTTTAGCGTCCACCGCCGCGGCGGTCTATAAGTTAATTGGCGCGGAGTTGCACTCCGCCTTTACTTACACAATTTCAATTAAATGTTCTATCTTTAATACTTATCGAAACATTTGAATAGGTAACCCGTTATCCCATAAAAAAAAGAACTACAGAGAACATGAACTCAAATAAAATATATTATCCTTTACGTAAATTTCTTCTTGTTGTCCCTGTTTTGCTGCTACTTCAATCCTGTTACATGTACAAATCACAAGCGCCGGCATTGGTGCCCAATGTAGACATAGACCAGACATTGAAAGTGGCGGCAGACGAAATAAAAAAAAGCGATATGGCTCAAGCCTTAAGCATCTGGGTCCTAAAAGACCAAATAGTAACACCTCAACAGGCAAAGACAATCTCCGATCTTTATTTGGATAATTTAGACCGGATTGTTACCCCATTCAATATTTGGCATGCAGCTTGGACCATTTCTAATCTATACAGAATGGGTGATGTGAAAGTTAAAGAACAACTTGAAAAAGCATATCAAATTGCCATTAAGGAACCGGATAGAATTCCAGATCAGGATGACTTTAAAGATGCTGCGATAGATCATATAAATGGAAAACAACCTACAACTGGATTTATTCATGTTGGAGGATTATTCTATGCTCATGGGCATTTGGTTGTTCCTGGCAATAAAGATTATATCCAGTCGTACGAAGAATATCTTGAAAAAGTGAAGGAGAAAGAATCGGAGAAAGAGTAGATTACTTAATGATTTTCGATTTATTTTTGAGACGTTCCTTGGAACATCTAGACAGAAACTTTAATCTTGGCAGTCGTCAAGACGCCCTATACAACGTCTCCTCAACGCAACTGAATAATTTTACTTAGCGTAAACAAAATCTCAAATAGACGAATTGTTATTTGGAATTTGTTATTTAGAATTTTGACCCTATATTTGAATATGACCATCGGAAAACTAACCTATCTGTTTGTCTTTATAGTTTTAGTAATGAGTTGTGGACCTAATGACCCTGGATTAACAGGTGGTATTGGTAACAACGGTGTAGTAAAACTAAAACCCAAAAATTTCCTGATGGAAATTGATTCTCTTTCGGAATATACCGAACTCATGGGAGAACCTTTATCCGAAAAATTTTCAAACGTAACCTCTGTAAAAGTCGTTTATGATTTGGAGGATGACAGGGTTTATTTTATACAAAGTGGAATGTATAAATATCATTACGAATTTGCCACAGCTGTTTTAGGTTATCGACAAGATCTTTACGTTTTCAATTCGAACAACTATAACGAAGACCCAAAGGAACGTGAGTATCTTCTCGGAAATTTGAATTATATTCCACAAACCTCTGATTTCTTTCTTGAACTTTCTCCTTCCGATTGGATGGATCTTACCTCTATTGAAAAGCTGTATGATGGCGTTGTTGAAAAACTTCACATTACCGATACACTTTTCTTTTATACGAACACTCCAAGACTCATGCATGCATTTGAGGAAGGTCTGCTCAGCATGCCTGTAATTTCCAGTGAACGTATATTTGGAACTATAGAATATCAACCCATTTCCTTCGGGAAAACGAATGGAATTCTAAAAAAATATAAAGTTGAAAACCTGGACAGTTTAACGCCAAACCCTAACGAGATAATTATTCTTGACAAAACTCCTTTGGTATTACCGCGTGTAAAAGGAGTAATCGTAAGTGAATTGCAGACTCCATTAAGTCATTTGGTTTTGTTAGGGAGAAATAGAAAAATTCCAATTGCTGCGCAAAGGGATATTTGGAATAATGACAAGCTTAAATATTTTTTGGATCAACCCGTTGAATTTGAGATTTTCAAAGATTCATTTAACTTAAAACTCATTACAGATCCAATCTTAGTAAATACCAACACCAAAACGATTCTAGTACCCATGGATACTTCGGTACGCCAGATTGTAGATCTTTCAACCATTCCTGATCTGGGAATTGAGAAGATAGGTTCAAAAGCATTTCATTATTCAATACTCTTTCAAATAGCTCTCAAGAAAAAATCATTCAAAGTTCCGGAATATGGAATGGCGATTCCATATTTTTTCTATTGGGAACATTTTATCAGTTCGGGAGCCAGTAAATTAGTATCACAACTTATCACCGCAAAAACTACCGAGAAGGAAAAGGACCTTTTAAAACAAATGCGAAAGCTTATTAAAGAAGAACAGATCAATAAATCTCTTCTTGATTCTGTGGAGTCCCTAATAAGAAAGCAAAATAAGTTTATTGCATTCCGTTTCCGTTCTTCTACCAATGCCGAAGATCTTCCAGAGTTTAATGGAGCAGGTTTATATGATTCCGAAACTGGAATTATAGGTGATAAAGAAAAGTCAATAGAGAAGGCAATTAAAAAGGTTTGGGCCAGTACTTGGAGTGAAAGAGCCTATTACGAAAGAAAATATTTCGGGATAGATCAGCAAAGTATTTCAATGGGAGTTTTGGTGCATCGTTCATTTCCCGATGAGGAAGCGAATGGGGTAGTAGTAACCCGGAATATTTATAGAAGTACGGGTGGAATTACCGTAAATGTTCAAAAAGGAGAAGCATCTGTAGTTATGCCAAAGAATGGAGAGATTACCGAAATATTCACAGCTTATCAATATCATCAGGAACCATGGGTTGGAAGATTAATTATTGATTATGTTTCATTCTCTCCTTTAAATAATTTTAAGCCGATTATGAGTGAAGCGGAGATTTTAGATTTGTTTAAAGCTGTTACTCAAATTAAAACGGAGATTCTCACCAACAAGGCAATGTATGGTTCTGCGAATAGAAAATTTGCTCCTGATAAAAATACAGAATTTGATTTGGAGTTTAAACTTATGGGGAAGAAAAGGGAATTGTATATAAAACAAGTAAGGGTTTATAAGTAGATTCTAAACGACAAAGCTTCGTTCAACAAAGTCGAACGAAGCTTCTTTCGTATTTAAACGTGGTCCACCAATAAAACTTATTCTTTGATTGTTTTTTTGGTAGTACTTCCTTGGTTAGTACCAACTTTTATTAGGTAAATGCCGGTTGATAAATTTAAAATATCCATAATTGAAGTTTTATTTTTCATAATGTTTATGTATAATTTAGGTTAAAATAGTAGCTATTTATTAATAATAAATTTCAAAGGTTTATTTAGATTCTCATTGTAGACTTTCACAAAATAAGTTCCGTTGGAAAGTTCTGAGGCATCAATGTTCTTTACATTAATACCTTCAATAAATTCTGAGGAGTTAATTGATTTTACCAATTGACCGGTTAAATTATAAATGCCAATTTGAAGTTTTATATTAGACTGTAATTCAACATTTAAATTAAATATTCCGTTGGAAGGATTGGGGTAAATTGACATATTATTTAAAACCGAATTTTCTTCTACTGATAAAAAGTTGCACAAACCAATCGTCTGAACAATAGTGAAGTCATTGGTGGTTGTTCCATCGCCTAATTGGCCGAATCCATTTTGGCCACAAGCCCAAACTGTACCGTTATTTTTCAGAAAGAGAGAGTGATCTGCTGCTGCACCTCCTGCCGCAATGAAGGTAATTCCACTGAGTGAACTCACCACATCAGGAGTGGGTCTATTATAGGGTGTTCCATCGCCTAATTGGCCAGCGCTATTGTATCCGCATGACCAAACGGTGCCGTCATTTTTAAGAAAGAGAGAGTGTGCATATCCTACTGCTATTGCCGTAATTCCGATTAATGAATTGGCTTGAGTTGGAGGGTTTGCAAAAGTATTAGTATTTGTTCCATTGCCCAATTGCCCATAGGTATTATCTCCAGAAGCCCAAACGGTACCATCATTTTTTAGAAAAACAGAAAAACGATTTCCTGCCTTAACAGAGGTGATTCCACTTAAAGAATTTGCCTGAACCGGGGTATGCGTCTCCGTAGTAGTCCCATCTCCCAATTGTCCATAATTATTATATCCGCATGCCCACACCGTGCCGTCATTTTTCAGGAAGAGAGAATGAGAAGTTCCGCCTGCAAGTGCGACAATCCCGTTAACAGAATTTACCTGAACTGGAGTGGTTCTTTGAATAGTTGTTCCATCGCCCAACTCGCCGGATGTATTTCGTCCGCAAGCCCAAACGGTACCATCATTTTTTAAAAAGAGGGAATGGAAATCTCCTGCCGCAATGGCGGTGATATCAGAAAGTCCAATAATCTGAAAGGCAATGGAATCATTGGTAGTTGTCCCATCGCCAAATTGGCCATAATTATTGCGTCCACAAGCCCAAACAGTTCCGTCATTTTTTAAAAATAATGAATGACCTCCTCCTCCAGCAACTGCTGTGATACCGATAAGCGAACTCACTTGAACAGGAGGGTTAGCAAATGTAGAGGATAATGTACCATCTCCTAATTGTCCATAGGTATTATATCCCCAAGATGAAACGGTGCTGTCGCTACAGATGAAAAATGAATGTGCTGCTCCGGCTGAAATGGTTTGAGCATTTGCGATACGACTCAATCCGACAAAGTCTATGAGTATTATAATTAAAACCAGGTTTAGTAATTTTTTTTTCATGGTGTTTTATTTAAATTGGACTAGTAATAAGGGTAAAGTAATCACTTAATAGCAGGTAAATAAATACCTATTAAGAGGTATAAGGAGTTAAAGGAAAGGTATCTAAGCAAAATGTTATTTATTAATAATAAACTTTAAAGTTTTATTTACATCCTCATTATAAAATTTCACAAAATAAGTTCCGTTGGAAAGTTCTGAGGCATCAACGTTCTTTACATTAATCCCTTCGTTAAATTCTGTGGAGGTAATTGATTTTACCAATTGACCGGTTAAATTATAAATACCAATTTGAAGTTTTATATTAGATTGTAATCCTATATTTAAATTTAAAACCCCATTATTCGGATTTGGATATATGGATACATTAATTAAAACTTCATTTTCGAATCCTGCATTAAAACCACATACTTCATCAGATAATATGGGTGTTGAGTAACTGGTAAATCCACCATCCCCTAACTGACTGTAGCCTCCAGCTCCGCAGGCCCAGGTGGTCCCATTGGTTTTCTTAAAAAATGAAACTACATCAGCTGCTGCAATTTCTGCAACACCAGTTAATGATCCCACAGCAACCGGACTATTGCGTGAAACAGTAGTTCCATCGCCTACTTCACCGGCTCCATTAAAACCACAGGCCCAAACGGTTCCATCATTTTTTAGAAAAGAGGAATGATTGGCACCTGCTGCAATCGCAATAATATTAGTTACATTATCTGTTTGTACAGGAGAAAGTTTAAACATGGTTGTACCATCACCCAAAGCTGCAATATTGTTTCCCCAAGCCCAAACTGTACCATTACCTTTTAAAGCAAGCGAATGATCATATCCTGCTGAGATAGCTTTGATGCCGGTAAAAGATGGAATCATGGTTGGTGTAGGAATACCGGTTCCGGTAGATGTTCCCAAACCTAATTCTCCATAAAAGTTAGTACCACATGTCCATACGGTACTATCGTTTTTTAAAAAAACTGAGTGTGATAAGCCTGCTTGAATGGCTATAATTCCGGATATGGATGGGATTTGAAAGGCCGTATAACTTTCATTTGTTGTGCCATCACCAAGTTGTCCGTAGTAATTTCCTCCGCAGGCCCCAACAGTACCATCTCTTTTTAAGAATAAAGAATGTCTTCCTCCTGCAGAAATGGCGATAATGTTAGTTAAACCAAGTACCTGCACTGGACTAGTTCTTTGTGTTATGGTTCCATCACCAAGTGAACCAAACAAATTATATCCACAAGCCCATACGGTTCCATCCCCTTTTAGGAATAGAGAATGACGTTCAGCTGCGGAAACATCTGTAATGCCTGTTAAACCTGGTATTTGTGCAGGATGCTGTTCTGAAGGAGCTGTTGTACCATTTCCTAATTGCCCATAATCATTACCTCCAACTGACATAACTGTACTGTCGGCACAAATAAACAGGGCGTGCCTCCATCCACCATCCAAAGACTGGGAGAATAAAGGATTGATCATTAGCGATAATACCGCTGCTGAAACTAAGGTAGAAACTGTTTTCATTATTTATATTTTATTGGTTGATGCAAAAGTGGGTATAATGAAACTTACACTTCTTCAGTAATTTTACTGAAAGAGGTAAGTAGTTTTACTGTAAATGTGGTAACCCTATTTGAAGATTATTTATTTCTTTGTTTGAACTATTAGATATGGGTTATCCACGGTTACAGATGCTGAAAAACCTTCGCTTTTTATTTCGGGATCTATAACCGAAACGTTTCAAATCATTATATCTTCAACCTGCGAAACGAGCATTTGTATTTTCTTTTTTATTCCTTTCATCCATCTGCTTTTCTCAGGTTCTAAAAATTGATAAATCAAAATTTCCGATAGGTGAGACCATAAAATTTCATTCGCAAATTTTAAATGAAGAAAGAGTATTGAACATTTATTTACCCACCGGATATTCTCCTGATTCATCAAAGACTTGTCCTGTTATTTATTGGACGGTTCACTAGATGAAGATATTTTTATTCATACTAGCTGCTTTAAATTTTGATTGCTTTAAGTGATTCACTTAAAACTTTAAAACGTTCAGGGATATTGCAGATGAAATTGTTAAATGGGGTATAGAGCACCTATTTAGAGGTAGGGTTTTATGGAATTGCTTGAATAATGGGTTGAATACGATGCACAACTTCAAGCATTTCCTGCAGATCGCTATAGTATTTTTTGATCTGTTCTTTTTTAAAACAGGGTTTATTATCGTAAAAAAATAACCCTTACAAGCCCCATTAGTCCCACCCCTCCATAATGAATGAAGAGGTCTTCTATACTAAACACGATTACTACAGCAACTATGAAAGTAATTGCTGAAATAGCAAAGGAGATCTGTTTTTAGAAGCAATACCTTTTTACGTTCCTCGTCAAGGGAAAAAAGTTCACTCCCTGTTGTGGAAAATTGAAAATTACTTCCTAGTTTCATGCTTATTTCATAGTTGGATTTTTAATCCTTTTTGCATTTTCTTTCGATGCTAGCCATTATCTTTATTCTTCAATAAATGTAATATTTTTTTTTTACAATTAGAGTTACTGGTCTAAATATCAGGCATATAAAATCTGTGTTATCAATAATTATTTTTGACGTTTGATACGGATTTGTTATATATTTGATGTCAAATCCAAATTAACTATCTATGAAACACATTTACACTTTTCTATGTTTGACTTTATTCTCTACAGTTGGTTTTTCACAATACCATTTTAACCGTGCGGCACATTTTGCAGACAGTAGCTACTACGAATCAGTAAATGAAACCAATTTTGATTTTACCGGAGCTCTTACACTAGAAGCCTGGATAAAACCTGATAGTATACCTACAAATTCCGGTATCATTGGTAAAAATTATACAACCGGTTATTATTTCGGATTAAGCAGTTTGGGCCAGTTAAGATTTAGTCGTGCTGGTAATATAGTTGACGGTACAGCAACTATTCCAACTAATGTATGGACTCACGTGGCTGTTACTTATGATGGTGTTTCAGCAGTTAATTTTTATGTGAATGGTCAAATAGATGCTGTTTCGTCCGGCACCACTGCAGGAGCGATTCCTAATGTAGCCGATCCTTTTAGAATTGGTTGTGATCAAGAAGGCGGACTGCCTGCATATTTCTTTTATGGTGCTATTGATGAGTTAAGAATATGGGATGCTGTTTTGCCAGGAGGGCAGATTAATTCACATAAATTTATACCAATGGGTGTCGATATTGGCACTGGTAGTACATATGGCGGAGCTGAGGAATCTTTCAGAATGAATATCTCCAATTCTAATGATACCATTCGTTCTGAAACTTATCCTTATCATCAATTAACTCCTAATAATATTACATCCATTAACTTAAACAATAAAACATCTAACTATGTTGATTATAACAGTCATTTAGTTTTCGATGGTACAGCTGAATTTCCTATTTCCTTTAATAATGTATCCACTGATTTAGCGGTTGGTAAATCAATCACAGCTGAGGTTTGGGTAAGAATAGATACAAACATTATTGCTCCCGGAGGATTCATGAATATTTTCAACCAAAGTGGGGGAACTAATGAATATCCATTTGGTATTTATGCATCTTCATCTACTGGTAAAACCTTTTTTGAAATTAATGCTGGAAGTACTGGAGTTAATGGAGGAAATATTCGAGATAATCAATGGCACCATGTTGCAGGTACTTATTCGGATGCCACTGGACATATGGAGTTGTTTATAGATGGGTTATTAATTGATTCTACTACTAATTCAGCTGATTCGATAGCTCAATCAACGTATTATTATTATTTGGGGTCAATCGGAGCATCTGCACTTGTTGCTAACAGACTAGTTGGTGGTGTTGATGAAGCAAGGATCTGGAGAAATGTTGTACGTACCCCTGCTCAAATAAAAAAATACATGTACATCGGTATGGATGGCACTATAAACGATCCACAAATTGATAGTTTAACTGTATTTGGATTGGATGGGATTACCCGTGAATCAAATTTTGATATTAATGTTCAGCTCCCCAAGTTTTATGGATACTTTGCGGGTGCTACATCTCCAATATTTGCTTCATCAAAAATGAATCAAAATTCTAATCCAACATCTCCATTGCTTAGGTTAGATGGTGTTAATTATCCAACTGATTTTAGACTTACAAGAGTAGGACTTCCAATTCCAGATATGTCGATGGTGACAGATACAATCGCCGTTACTGGAATGAGCCCTCTGGTAGCTCTTTCTGCAATAGAAGTAGTGTTATTAGCGAATCATACTTACTCTTCTGATATGTCTGTTTGGCTTTATAATACAGTTGGTGATTCTGTGCAGTTGGTATCATCCAATGGTTCGGGTTGCGGAGGTAATGATATAATGACCATATTTTCGTTGAGTGCAGACTCAGGTTATTCAAACGTTTGCACACCGAACAATATGGTTCCTTCGAGTCCAACAGTTAAATCGGAGAATCCTTTTAATCCCTTATTTGCAGCAAACCCAAATGGTAACTGGAGATTAAAAATATTTGATGAAGTTGCAGGTCTTAAGGGTTTCTGGCATGCATGGGGGGTGAAACTAATGGGATATTATATTGGTGTAAATGAAGTGGCTGATAACACATTCCCTTCGTACAATTTCCCAAATCCATTTAGTGAAAGTACAACTATCTATTTTGAGTTGTTTGAACAAGCTGACGTAAAATTGACTATTTACGATCAGTCAGGCAGAGTAATTTTGCAACAACTTATTTCAGATGCAATGGAAGGAGCGAACTACTATCAGGTTAATTTAAGTTCACTTGCTTCCGGTGTTTATTTTTATGAACTCCGCTCTGGTCAATACAAGGTTGTAAACAAAATGATAGCACAATAATTAAATATATTTTTACAAAATAGAAAAGGGAGCCTAGCTCCCTTTTCTATTTACCATTGAAAATTTCTTATTTTTTTCTAAATATAGAGGTAGCCTGATATAATAAAGTAGATAAATTTAGTTTTGTAAGGGTAACAAGTCCATAACCTTCCTGCCAATTTGGATTCAATAATTTATAATGAGCATAAGACGGTTTTGATTCAAGTCTCTGAATATCTTTTGCTGCCGTTTTTTTAGGAATTGTATACAATGATTTAATTCCACTAAATGTGTTTTGTTCGACCATATCATGCCGAACAGCATATTCATACAGTACTTCCCTAATGTCCTCAGGAACATTTTTATCCAACCACGACCAAACATTCTTACCATATTTCTCCAAAGTTAAATAGGAGGCGGGGTAAGCGGGTCCCAATAGATATTTATTGATAAAAGGATATTTTATTAAAGCAGTAACTGCATTCTTGCGAACAGTTTTTGCCATATATCTTCCTTGGTATTCTTCTAGAACAAACCCAAATTCTGGTTCAACGACCAATCGTTTTTTGCCTGTGGTTTTGCTTCTTTCCACAAATTGAGTAACAGCGTATAATCCTTTTATACTTCCACTCTTCGTTGTAAATAGAAAAACTTTATTCGCAGTTGTAATAGTCACTTTAAAGAAGGCAAAATCTTTGTGTTTTGGAATATGGGTTTTAAGATTCATAAAGTGAGATCTTACTTCATACATTTCGTTGATCTCATCATTGGTGAGTTCACTTCCTTTTTTTATTCTAATCTCAAGTTTTTCTGACATTGATATTTTAGGAGTGCTTCATTTAAAATCGTTTAATAAAAAAATGAATGGTTTCAATTACTTCTAGGCAGGTTTTTAATCGATATGAATGTGTCTTAATTTCGTTAGCATCCAGCACAGATTTGTTCAATGCTGGGTTAAAATAATCGGAGGTATGCTTCATAGCGAAGCATAATCTATCATTTGCGAATGATACGGTAAGCGGGCAACCGGTTCTTGTTCTTAAATATTCCAAAGCTTTTTTAAAGTCTTCACTGAGTATGGTACTTGTTGCTTCGGGGTTGCTGGTATAAATATTGAAGTTTTCCTCAAAGGCCGGATCATTTACAGGATGTTTTTCATAGGTTTTATAACTCAGGTTTTGAACCGTTTGGGAGAGCCAATCCGTCCTTTCAGTCATAATTACTGTGTACCCTGCAAAAGATTTATTGATTTGGAATGAAAAAAATGTCCCTCCGAAGATCATCCATCTCTTGCTATCCTTTTTTCTTCCATCATCGTAAAATGTTTTCATCTCTGCACATTCCAAAAAGAAATCTTCGTTTACAAGACTCATATAATTGCTCCCATAATATTGATTGGCGTTTCTTGGAAACATAAGACTATCCTCCATTGCTGAAGATCCAATCCTTTTGGTAGGCTCATAAATAATTTCCGGTTTGTACATTTTTATCATGCTTGACATAATAGACTTTCGGAAATTGGCAGTAAAAGTTTTTTTCTTTTTAAAAAAAGCTCTGTAGAGTAAATAAAGTGTTCCAATTCCACAGCCAAACATGAGTAGTGTAAAAAACAATATGGAATATTTACCCAACCAAACCCATAATACCATAGAGATTAGGGTAGCAATTGGGCCAAAGATAGCTACTAGTTTAATTTCCTTTACTAGTCGTAAACGTTCATTTTCCAAAGCAATCAGCTCGGGATTTTGAGTTTCGCGAACTATGTTTTCTTCTGTCATATATACTCCATAAATATAAAAATCTCTTTCGTATAGGCGACCTGCCCCCAAATAAATATCTATCCAGTAATTCGTTCCACTATTGGAATAAATCGAGAATAATAACTTTGATATAGGGCAAGTTCATCCAGATATTTTCGCAAACTATTTTCATCTATCAAGCTGATTTTTGGATCTGCTTGAAAAAAAGTACCACGATCCTCAATGGCGATACAAATATATCTACCAGAGAAAGATATTTGCAAAGCCTTTTGCATCCTAGTTACTACAAGTTGAATCACTAAATAATTTTGGACCACATCCTTAGTTTCATTCTGATTCGTACTAAAGATTTGAAAATATTTTTCGAATTCAGGATTGTTGAATTGCATATTATCATATCTATGATAGGTGATCTTTTCTACCAATTCTGTTAGAAAACCCAAACCGAATTGGTTTTGACTGGCATCTCTCATAATCAAAGTAGTGCCTTCGAATTGGCGGTTGTGCAACTCAAATACAAAAAAAATACCATTGAATACGGGAACATTATTGTTATTTTTTCCTCCTCCGCGACGAGTAACGTCTAACTCGGAGGCGTAAAGATTAAAATTTGGGAATTGCTTAAAAATATGATTTTCTCCCTTATAGGTATTGGGTGTAACTTTATAGAGTTTGCTAGCCAGGAACCAATCCCTTTGGATGAATCTTGCAGGTTCAAAGGTTACCTCAGGGTCTACATTCTGCCACATTTTACTAACTACAATTGAGCGAAATATCCGGCGATATTCTTTTATAACTCTTTGACTCCTGGCAAAATGAATGATTAAAATGGTAATACCCGTAAAAAAAAGGTATCCCATAATTGGGCCTCCCTGTACCCCTTCGCTTAATAAACAGAACAGAATAAGTAGGAACAATGCTATTCCCGATAACATTAGGGTAGTGGTTTTGATCTTCTTCTTTTTGTCTAACGTATTGATTCTGAAAGCCTCAAGCTCTTCCATAGTATCAATCGGGTTATTCTGATTTGGCTGCATAAATGAAATTGAATAGCAAGTTTACTATTTCTCTGAATATTAAACAATTCGGGTGCTGACTTGTTAACATTGGTCTATTGAAATCATCTGGACGAATAAAAATATCTGTAGCCCATCCATATTAGTTTTGTCTATTGGCTGCGTTATATAGTCATTGGCATTTATGGCGAAGAAGAAAATTACAGAAGAAATCATAACACCTCCACGCAATACCTTTAAAAACAAAGAGATTGAAGAGGATGATGCGCCTGTGAAAAAACTTAAGCAAAAGCCGACTGATTCCGAGAAGGATGATCCAAAGCCCAAAAAAGAGAAAAAGGAAAAACCTGTAAAGGAAGATGATGGTACAGGATTCTTCTCCAGAGTGAAAAGATTTATAACTGATGAAAGAACCGTTAAGATCACCGGATTATTTCTAATAGGCTTCTCTGTTTTTCTGTTGGTATCCTTTATTTCTTATTTCTTTAGTTGGAAAGGGGATCAAAGTTTAGCTGATGGCGGATTTAATGCTGGAGAAAGGCCTAGAAATGTAATGGGATTCATTGGTGCTAAATTGGCTCACCTTTTTTTATATAGTTGGTTTGGGGTTCCAAGTTTTCTGCTGGTGCCTGTTTTCTTTTTGTTAGGGGTTCGTCTTTTATATAAAAGAAACCTGGTTAAATTAAACCGTGCGATTGGAATTTTATTTTTCCTTACTATTTGGAGTAGTGGAATCCTGGCATTATTGCTACCCGGAGTTGGTAGTGGAATTTTAGGAGGCAGTTTTGGATTTAAATTAAATTCCTGGATGGGGGCTTTTGCCGGACCCGTTGGAAGCTTTCTGATTTATGGCGTTAGCTTTCTTACTTTTCTTATTATTGCGTATAATTCAAGTCTTAAAATTCCCGGATTAAATATTTTCAAAAAACGTACACCGAAAGTTCAGGCAGAGTCTATTAATTTTGATGAACCTGATACTTCTTTGTCAACTGTTACAAATGTATATGCCCACCGTGATGAAATTGTGGAGGATGAACTGCAACCTGTTGATGAATTAGATAATATTCCAATCGATGAGTTACCTGATCTGGAGATAAATGAAGTAGTGGAGGAAGATTTAATCACTTTGGATAAAGACGTAGTATTCTCCGTAAAAGAACCTATAGTCGACGATTTTGATATTGTAGAACCCTTTTCTGATAAAAAGAATGCTGAAGTTCCTGAGGTGGAATTTTCATTAGAGAATGTAGAGGAAGACGGATTGTCGGTTGTTACTCCCGAATCAGAACCTACAGCAAAAACTACATCCGAGGATCTAGTTTCAAAATATGGATTGTACGATTCTACAATTGATCTTCCAAAATTCAAAATGCCGGGACTTAAATTATTGGTTGATTACGGTGATAACGAGATCAAGATCAATAAGGAAGAATTAGAGGATAACAAAAATAGGATTGTAGAAACACTTCGTAACTACAATATTGATATTGCTAAAATAAAAGCAACTGTTGGTCCAACAGTAACTCTTTACGAGATCGTTCCGGCGCCCGGTGTAAGAATTTCCAAGATCAAAAATCTTGAGGATGATATTGCTTTAAGTTTAGCAGCATTGGGTATTCGTATCATTGCACCAATCCCCGGAAAAGGTACAATTGGTATTGAGGTTCCAAATCAAAGTCCTGAAATTGTTTCCATGCATTCATTGCTAAAGCATGAAAAATTTATCAATAGCAAATACGATTTGCCCATTGCTTTGGGTAAAACAATCAGCAATGAAGTATATATAGCAGATCTTGCCAAAATGCCTCACTTATTGATGGCAGGTGCTACCGGTCAGGGAAAATCTGTTGGATTAAATGCCATTCTAGTTTCTCTTTTATATAAGAAGCATCCAAGTCAGATCAAATTCGTAATGGTCGATCCTAAAAAGGTGGAGTTGACTTTATACAATAAGATTGAAAAACATTATCTGGCAAAACTTCCTGGTGAAGAAGAACCTATTATTACAGATGTAAAAAAAGTAATTCATACCCTAAACTCTTTATGTATTGAAATGGATACCCGTTACGAGCTTTTAAAGATAGCTCAGGTTAGAACCATTAAAGAGTATAACGATAAATTTACCAATCGTAAATTGAATCCAAATGACGGTCATAGATACCTTCCATACATTGTATTGGTAATTGATGAGTTTGCAGATTTGATTATGACCGCCGGTAAGGAAGTAGAAATGCCGATTGCCCGTCTTGCTCAGTTAGCTCGTGCTATTGGAATACATTTGATTATTGCCACTCAGCGTCCTTCGGTAAATATTATCACTGGTACAATTAAAGCAAACTTCCCGGCACGGATTGCATTTAGAGTATCTAGTAAAATTGATAGCAGAACAATTTTGGATAGTGGAGGTGCGGAGCAATTAATTGGACGCGGAGATATGTTGCTAAGCCTAGGAAGTGATTTGATTCGTCTTCAATGTCCATTTGTTGATACACCTGAAGTTGACAGTATCACTGAATTTATTGGAGATCAGCAAGGATACCCCGAGGCAACTCAGCTACCTGAGTTTGTTGGTGAAGAAGGAAAAGAGAAGGGGGATATTGATATATCTCAAATGGATGACCTTTTTGAAGAAGCTGCTCGTATTGTTGTTTTACATCAACAAGGTTCTGCTTCTTTATTGCAACGAAGATTGAATTTGGGTTATAACAGGGCAGGACGATTGATTGATCAGATGGAAGCAATGGGGATTGTAGGACCAAACCAAGGGAGTAAAGCCCGTCAGGTTTTAATTACTGATGAAGTAGCACTGGAGGAATTTTTGAGAAAGTCAAAATAGATTGTCCATTCTCAATTTCATAAAAATAACGTTAAATATTTGCCTAAATCGATGCATCAAATTTATTCAACATCTCCGTTGTATCCCTCAAATCAACTGAAGTTGCTGATGTTTGATTCCGTTATAGTTTTGTTAACAAAACCTCATCAGAATACTGGCCCAGTTTTTGAAAAGATTAATGTAGATTTGCGAACTTAATTATTATAAAGCCATGAAACGTTTATTTACCCTTACCGCATTGGTGCTTTTTCTTGCTGTTAGTTTAATGGCTCAGCACGATGTAAAAAGCAAAGCAATGCTCGATAAACTGAGTGTTAAAACAAAAGGATATAAAACCATTGAGGTGAAATTTTCATTTCAAATGGTGAACAAGGCTGATAATATCGACCAAACTCAAACTGGAGTTTTAAAAATGAAGGGCGATAAGTATTATTTGAAGATTGAAGATAAGGAAATATTTTCGGATGGTAAAACAATTACTACATATTCTAAAGAAACTAATGAAGCGCAAGTAATTGGTGTAGATGAGTTGGACAAGGATGCCGTTTCTCCGTCAACCATGTTTACTATATATGAGCAAGGATTTAAATCTAGTGTAAAATCAGAACAAAAAGATAGTAAAGGTCGCAATATAATGACGATTGATCTTTATCCTTTAAAGCCGAAAGAAAAAGATTACACAATGGTTCGTTTGGATGTGGATAAGGACAAAGAACAATTTGTAAAAGCTACTATATTGGGTAAAAACGGATCTTACTATTACTATACCGTAACTTCATTAACACCTGATGGTGAAATGGACGATACTCTTTTTATCTTCGATAAAACAAAATACAAAGGCGTTAAAGTAATTCAGTAAAAGACTGAGTAGAATAAAACAATTAATACACCAAAGTCAATAAAGCTACCTACTGTTCTGGGTAGCTTTATTTTTTTGCGGAGCTTTTAGTTATTGATTGCGGAGATAAAGATTTCCGATTGGGCTTGTAGATAAAGGATCTGATTAAGGTCTTTTTTGGACTTCTTTAAACTGGCAGAATTCTTAAACAAAATAAATCTAGGTTTGAAATTCTTTTTCAAATTCTTCGTGCGCCATTTCTACATAAAAAAAATTATTGGAAAGAAAATCCGGATTAACTTCAAATAGTTTTCTCAAACCTTTTTCTTTATCCTGGCGGATAATTACATTGGTTTTGAAGCGATTGGGGTAGGGTGAATTTATAAAACAAGCCATGGATTGCCTGTTCATTGCTTGCTGCTTATCGTGGAACTCTAGCCCCACTTCTCTATCGGTTTGTTTAAATGCATAAGCCCAGGCAACTTCCATTGTGTAGTTTGGCTTTTTTTGTTCGAAATAATTTTCAGCTTCATAAACATTCGGAGCAGTTTCTATTAAACCGCTATACATTAATTCTCTTAAATAGAAATATGATTTGGGTTCATATAAGATAGAACTATCCATCGATTTGATCATATTCTGAACAATATTTTCTCGGAAATAGTTGGTAAACCTGGTTTGGTTGGAAGAAACTTTCATTACAACAAATACCGTAGATCCTACCGCACCTATTATTAAGAAAATAGAATACCATGGATCAGTATCAAAAAGCATATAAGATAGAAATACACAAACGAAGGGAATACTAATTATAATCCAATTGCTGATAATGGTTTTTCTTAACAGATATTTATTGGAATTATGGTACTAAATGAACTCGCTTCTTTTGGAGCTACAGACATAAAACATCCTTAGGTTGGTATAACGACGGGATTACACGCAACTATTCTTCAGGAGTTTCAGTAAACTGTTCAGCTCTTTTTTTCCATGCAAGGTAAAATGGCAAACCTGAAAATATCAATCCTAACCCGATCAATGATTCGGTTGGCATTTCAATAAAAGAAATAACAATCAACAGAATACAAAAGATTACAAATAGAATGGGTACCACAGGATATCCAATTGTTTTGTAAGGTCTTGGTGTATCTTTCATTTTGAATCTTAAAATGATCACCCCAAAGACAATCATTCCATAAAATATGAAAGCTGCAAAAATGAGCAAGTCAGTTAGCACATCAAACGACCCTGAGAATACAAGAATACAAGCCCAGATTGATTGAAAGATCAACGACTTTGAAGGGGTTTTGTTCTTTGGATGTAAATTGGCAGCTTGCTTAAAGAACAAACCTTTTTTTGCCATTGCATAGTATATGCGTGAAGCTGTTAGTATAGTTGTATTTGTACATCCAAAAGTGGAGATCAATATCATTCCGCTGATAATATAACCACCCCAACCTTTAAATATTTCGTCCATTACAATTACTGCTGCAATGTTATTTTCATTCTCACTAACCTTTGCAACAAGTTGATCAATTGGCATTACATATAAGTAGGTTACATTCAATGCAACATAAGCGGCGATAACAATAAAGATCCCCGTGATTAATGCTCTTGGAACGTTCTTCCCAGGATTTTGAATTTCACCTCCTACATACCCAAGACTGATCCATCCTTCGTATCCCCAGAATGCATTTCTCATTGCAATTACCATAACCATTACAATTCCAAATCCCCAGTGCTTAGAAAATTCAGGTGACGGATATTTTACAGAATTTGTTGCCAGATTAGTTGTTGAGCCAACAGCAGCGCTTAATCCCAAGGCAATAATTACAATAATACAGATTACAATAATCCATGTAAATATTTGGCTAAGTCTTCCACCATTTTTTGCACCGGTTACATTTACTATTGTAAGAAGTATAATAAGAGAACACGCAACAATTTTTCCTCCGATATTCTTGAATGGAGAGATGGGTCCCCATTGAATGGATGTAAATGATTCGTTTAATTCGGGTAAAGTAATAAACGTATTAAGGGCGCCTGCAAATACATAAGCAATACTTGCAATTGCCGCTGTTTGGATTACAGTGAAACACGACCATCCGTAAAAAAATGAAATAGTTTTACCATACATTTTTTCAAGCCATGAATAAGCCCCACCCGAATGAGGGAACATAGTGCCCGCTTCAGCAATTGTTAGAACTCCAAATAAAGTAACTAGTCCTGCAAGAACCCATGCCCATATTACAAGATTAGGAGATAATAAGGCTGCTGACATAGGAGCTATTTTTTTAAATACTCCTGAGCCTATAATATTACTAACCACCAGTACTATGGCCATGTTTAGCCCAAATGACTTGATGAGTTTTGCGTTTTGGTTGCTCATGTAATCGGTTTATCCGATAAAAGTAAACTTTATGGGTAGAAATCCTTAAGTTTGTTATGAAAAACAAAATTTCTCATGAAAAAACTTACTCTTATTAGTGCACTATTACTGGGCGCAAAAGTGTTTGCACAAACCTTTACTTTTACAACTTATACTCCGGCTGGACAGCTTACTGAGCCTATTTCAATAACTCAGGCTCCAGGTGACGATAGACTTTATGTTGTTGAAAGAGCCGGAACCATTAGAATTGTAAATACTGATGGATCAATGGTGGCGGGTGATTGGCTGGATATTTCAGGACGCGTATACGACAATAACAATGAGCAGGGATTGTTGGGTCTAGCTTTCGATCCGGATTATCAAACCAACGGATATTTTTATGTGAATTATACGGTTGACACAACAGGATCAACCGGAATTGATGGTGATACAAGAGTTTCAAGGTTTTCAAGAAGCACCATTAACCCATTGATAGCTGATCCTAATTCTGAAGTAAAGATCTTACTGGTAAAACAACCATATTGGAATCACAATGGTGGTGGATTAAATTTCGGGCCTGACGGATATTTATATTGTGGATTTGGTGATGGTGGAAGTGGTGGTGACCCTCAAAATCGTGCTCAAAATACGGATACCTTATTAGGGAAAATGCTGCGTATAAACGTAGATGCTCCAACTTACACATCTCCCGTATCAAATCCTTTTTATGGACAAGCAAATCATAGAAACGAAATTTGGGCTGTTGGTGTTCGTAACCCATGGAGATTTAATTTCGATCGTCTTTCAGGTGATCTTTGGATTGGAGATGTTGGTCAGGATACCCATGAAGAAATTAATCATACGATGTATGGCACAGGTAATGTTGGATTAAATTATGGATGGAGATGTTACGAAGGCGCTTTCACCTATAATACCTCAGGGTGTGGCCCGGTTGGAAATTACACAATGCCAGTTGTTGATATTCCACAGTCTACAGGTCCTATGTGCAGCATAACCATGGGTGAAGTTTACCGTGGAGCAATGTACGGGGGCATTTATAACAAAATGATTTTTACCGATTATTGCAACGATTATATCTGGACCTTAACTTACGACACGGCAACATCGATTTACGATACTACCCGTCATAACCAAATGACTGGAACGCAATATTTGGTAACCATTATTCAGGATAACAGAGGATATTTATACGCAGCAAATTTAAGTAACAGCAGAATTTACAAAATTGGAACTGCGGAATGTACTCCAGCTGCCATTATTGAGACTCCTGCTAACAGAACCGTTACATGTGATGGTCAACCAATCTTATTAAAATCTGCACCGGGCATTGGTCTTACATATCAATGGCTTTTTAATGGAGTTCCATTAGTTGGGGAAAATGATTCTATTTATTCGGCAACTCTTCCTGGAAATTACAGGTTGATTGTTTCTAATTCTTCCTGTGGAGTAAATCCAACAGATACATCTGACGTTCTTAGTTTGGGAGCTTCTACAACCCCTATTGTAACTTTAAACTCAACCACAAATGATAGCATTTGTTTAACGGGTGGAAATCTAATATTGATTGGTTCGCCTGCCGGCGGAAATTATGCAAGCCCTTATGTAAATGCAGCAGGTGCTTTTTATACCGCAGTGGCTGGTTTAGGAAATCACAATGTAAGCTACAATTATACAAATGCAGCAGGATGCACTGGAACTGCGATTCTTCCAATCAACGTTAACTCTGGTCCTGTTATAACACTTAGTTTAGGAATAGATTCAGTTTGTTCAGGTTCAGGATCAGTTAGCTTAAGTGGGGGTTTTCCTGCTGGTGGTACTTTTAGCGGTACAGGTGTTACAGGTTCAAACTTTGATCCTTCTGCTTTATCAGCGGGTAGTTATAATATCATTTATACTTATACCGATGGTGGTGGTTGCACCAACTCTGATACCAATTCCGTTTCGGTAAGCGGATGTTTAGGTTTAGAAGATCTTTCATTTAATGATATACTTCTTTATCCTAATCCTGCTGATGAGATAGTGAACCTAAGCATTTCGTCTAACATAAATGCGCAATTCGGTCTGAATATTATTACTGTTGACGGTAAAGCTGTTGAACAAAGAAATATTCAGGTTGTTAACGGGATTAATAATTTCGTAATCAATACAGCGAACTATGCTTCGGGTGTTTATTTTGTTCAACTGAACGACGGAACACACCACTTTACTAAGAAAATTGTTATTCGATAAATGAGTTTATCTTATATAAAAAGAGCAGAACTGGGCAACCGTTCTGCTCTTTACGTTTTTTTTGCCAATTGTGCTACTCTGATTTTATCGCTAGGAGCTTTGGTTCTAGGACAATCTCTTCCTTTAACTGTTGCCATTATTATTAAGCTATCAGCTAAAGGGGAAAAGTTAGATGATGTTCTTAAAAAGCTCGGTGGTCTTAAAACCGCAGAGGACCTGTTGAGTTTCTTTCCATATCACATTGGGTTTACGTTGATCATGATGGGTTTTATCTTTCTTGTATTTGCACTTTGGTTTTCTCTTAAATTTATTCAACGTAGAAAATTCAGTAGTTTGTGGAGTGATGAAAATAGATTTAGAAGCAAAAATTTCTGGATAGCCGTTTTCATTTCTTTGTTACTGTTTGGAGGGAGTGATCTAATTATTCATTTTGCTGATCCCACATACCATACCTGGGTTTTTGATGCAAAAAAGTTTTGGATATATCTTCCATTTGCATTGATATTGATTCCAATTCAAACACTATCGGAAGAACTATTTTTTAGAGGCTATTTATACCAAACAGTTGGACTTGGGACTAATTATCTCAATAAAGAATTAAGCTGGAGTTTAAACTCTAAATGGGTGGCGTTAATTATTTCAGCCATTATATTCGGAGTTTTTCATTTTGGTAATGCCGAAATGAGCATGGGTTTTTGGAAGATGGCCACTATTTATATTGGTTCAGGTTTAATGATTGGTTTAAGTGTGATTATTAGTAAGGGAATTGAATTTGGTTGGGGATTTCATTTGGTGAACAATTTATACCTTTCAACCATTAGTACTTTTCCCGGAAGCTCATTAAGTGGTCCTACGCTTTTTACCATACCAAAGCCATCAGGCGATAGAATATTAATTGAATTTGGAATACAGTTTCTCATATTTACCTTAATACTGCTTGCTGTTTACCGGAAGAACGTAAAAACTTTATTTGACCGTAATGCATAACCCTGCAACTTTTTTGTTATGAATTCAGTCTATTAACCAAAGGCATTTAAATGTACCGATACCTCTGCATATTATTTCTTCTGGTTTTTGTAATGGATCTCCATGCTCAAAAAACAAAGATTGAGGATGATGGCACGGGTGTTCTGGTGGATTTAGAAGGAGATGGTCCTCCACCAATGAAAGGCTATAGAAGCCAGTTCAACATTGAAGTTTCCGCTCCTCATTATTTCTTTAATCAGGCCAATACAATGGCTTTCAATGGTATTGTTCAGGCGAATTTATGGTATAGCGTAAAGGTTTATAAGAATTTCTATATGGGCCCTTATATAAAATATTGTGGCTTCGAATACTATGCAGGTCGTCAAAACCAATCAAATCCTTTGGTAACACATATCAACAGCGGTTTGCAAATGAGCTATGAAGTTAAATTAGGGGAACGTTTTGCATATATCCCTGCTTTGTTTACAGGCTTTGGATATGTTCAGTATAACAACCTTCAATTGCCTTCGAAAGGGGTTGGGGATGTCCGTAATAAAATTACAGATTGGAGTTTTGTAGCCCAAACAAATCAAAGTTTCTATTATTACTGCACACAGAATAGAAAGATAGCTGTGGGATTGATTCTTGGTTTGACCTTTGATACCCACCGATTCGACTTAAAAGAAACAGGTCTTACATCTGATGCTTCGATAGGCGGATTAAATGATAACGGACCTACCTTATACGGTAATGTTGGTTTCGGGTTATTAATGAATTTCGGAAAGATCCGATAATCGCAAGAATTTTTATTTAACTCTTATAAAGTTCGTTGGCCTTATTAAATGAGGTTAGCAATCCTTTTATCATTGCTGAGCTATATCCATTATGTTCCATTTCGTTTAATCCTGCAATGGTGCATCCTTTTGGGGATGTAACCCGGTCAATTTCTTTTTCAGGGTGTGCATTTTCCTTTTCTAATAACAAGGCGGCTCCTTTTGCTGTCTGTACGGCTAGTTTTAAAGCCTCCTCGGCATGAAAACCCATTTCAATTCCACCTTGTGAGGCTGAACGGATTGCTCTCATAAAAAAGGCTATTCCACATGCGCAAAGTGCTGTTGCTGCAGTCATCATTTCTTCTTTTATAACCAGCGTTGTTCCTACCTGATCAAACAATTCAATAATAGATTTCTTTTCCGCTTCATTGATGCCATCAAAAGCAATACACGTCATTGATTGTTTTAATGAAAGTGCTGTATTAGGCATGGCTCTGGCCACCTTTTGATTTTTCCCTATGATGGCTCTTATATTTTCAATGGTAATACCTGTAACCGTTGATACTACAATTGCATTTCCGGATTGAATATGAGGTGCTATTTCTTTTAGAACAGAATTTATCTGTTGTGGTAAAACGGCCAGCAGAATAATATCGGCATCCGTTACGGCTTGTGTATTGGAATCGGTAATTGTATAGCCCATTTTTTTGTATTTGTTCAGGCTTTCAAGATTCCTTCGTGTAAGGGTAATGTTAGCATGATTCTCTATTGAAGAAAACCCGTCGGCTAAAGCTCTACCAATGTTACCGGCACCAATAATTGAAATTTTCATTGACTAATTTTTTTGCGAAGATAAGGAGAGTTAATTCAGTATGGCAACGCCATACGGCCGACGAGTAACAAACCCAAAGGCTGGGCTAACGGGCGCAGCACGTGGCCGCGGCCTTGCATTAGCCAGGGTTTGCACCAGCAAGCCCGGATAATGCAGGCCGGGGAAGCCCCATAAACATGTAAACATTGGAAATAAAGGTCTTTGACTTGTACTTAATGCACCTTTGTTTGAATATTTAGCAGTTATGCATACCTTTGTTTAACCTTACGAAATAGCTTTGAACCTATTGAACACTTGATGCGGAGATCCTTATATATTTTACTTCTTATGCCTGTTATGGCCTTAGCTAATATCGGTTGCACACCGAAATCTAGCAAGCCAAAGGACTCAAAGGTTGAAGAACAAACAAATGGTAATAACGTTGTTTTACTAAATGTAAACAGTTTTGAAGAGGCCATTTCTTCAAACCCGAATGCTCAATTGGTGGATGTTAGAACTCCTGAAGAATTTAATAAAGGTCATCTTAAAGGCGCTCTTAATATTAATTATCAGGGAAATGATTTTACAACTGAGATAGCTAAGCTTGACAAAACTAAACAGACTTATGTGTATTGCCAATCAGGAGGAAGAAGCTCAGAGGCTTGCAATTACATGTCGAACCAGGATTTTTCTAAACTATATGATCTTGATGGAGGTTTTTCTGCCTGGAGCCATTATAATAAACCCATAGAAATTCAGCAGGAATGATGAAAAAGCAGCACCAGGTTGAATTGGAATGGAAAGGGAATCTCTCATTTAATGTTGGGGTTGATGAGCATTTGATTGTGCTTGATGGGGTTGATGAGAATAAAGGATTATGTCCGAAACCTTTACTGTTAGCGTCTCTGGCAGGTTGCACTGCAATGGATGTAGCAACGGTGTTAAAAGAATCCCGTACCCGATTTAAAAAACTCAATGTGGAAGTTTCTGGCGAGTTGAGCAAAGAGAAACCACAAACTTATATAAAGGTTCACATCACTTATACTTTTGGTGGACCTGATCTTGATTTAGAAAAGATCAATCATGCTGTTGCACTTTCCATAAATGAACAGTGTGGCGTTTTAATGATGTTCAAGAAATTTGCAGAAGTAAGTTACGTGGTTAAGACAGAAGGGTAATGTTATGCAACATCGAGTTATTCTGATATTCAGGATGACGATCAATATATGCTTTGATAAAAGGTCAAAGCGGCATAACTCTTAAACTATTTTGCCGAGCATAATCCAAAACAAATTTTGCCAGACCTGATCCAACTCCTTTTCCTTCTAAACCTACAGGAACTTCGGTATGCGTAAAATTAATTCCGTTGTTGAATAAGTTGTATTCTACATATGCAGTAATATTATTTACTGTTGTTTCAAAACGATGATTTTTCTCATTATGCTGAATAGCTAACTCCATTGTGCAATGATTTATTTAATTCAAAATTAATTAAAATCCTTTATTATCAATGGTTTTGGAAACGATAAGAAAAATTTAACAGCCAAAAAATTTCGTGGACTGATGAAATTTGCTAATTTTGAATTATCACTAAACAAGTATGAGATGAGAAATAGCGGACTTGCCTTTATATTAATTACATTCTTTAGCATCAGTTTTTCCTTCGCTGGAGATTACTACGATCTCAATGGAAAGTATATGGGAAACGACAGTCTTTACGATGGTAAAGTATATGTTGCCACCGGAATTGATACTTCGAAATTTGGAAAAGATAGATTTACTTTAAGAGTTGATCTCAATGTAACTCATACTCAGTTTAGAATTGCATCTAATATAATTCGTCACGAAAGTGTAGACGGAAATAAGTTAGAAGTACTTTATATTGCCCACACGGTCCATAACAGAGCAAGAGAATTGAGTTCGGATATTTATAGCTTATTAATGACAGGATATTCTTCAGTTCCTGGATCCTTGAAAAAGGAAATGAAAACTACTTCGGTTGATGATGGCTCTAATAATACCCGTTCTGCAGTTATTGATGTTTTATTAGGCAGACCCGATCCAACCTTTGGGGCAACCTTTTGGGACGGTACTGACTTTTTAGCTTGGGGCTTAAGATCGCCAAACGGAACACCACAAAATAAGTTTGAAGAATATAAAAGCATTGAGATCCCTCAAGAGGTGTTTTACACGTATTTGCATAACCATTGTAACCATTATCCCCGAGATTATGTAAAATACCGTGGAAGAGTATTTCAATATCCTGCTAAAGTGTTTTTAAAGACTGAACATTGGATTGGAGATAAATTTGTTTACAACACAGGGTATAATCAACCGTTTGGGTTAGTGGCTACTGTTACCGCAGGGCTTACCATCTTTTGGAAGACGGTGAGTTAGAAACTTCTCGTCTTAGTCGAAAATTTGTCTTTTTATTATTATTTCATTTGGGTTTTGTTCCTATTCACTCTAATCCTCGTCTGAATGGATTTTTGTAAGGCTTAAATAGATCAACATTCCAAGAAACCCGGCCAGAAGAAAAATCGATGTGATTATAATTGGTATTAATATCATGAACATTTCATCCTTTGGTAGAAAGATGGAAACCAAAATGAAAATTAAGTTGAATATTAAAAAAAACACCAATGAATATGTAATTGGGGCTTTTTTTAGCACCAATTTTAGCTCCAGGTATTTTTCATTTATATTTCTTAACCTATAACTATACAACTTGGGAAAACTCATTTGATACCAGGAACTAGAGTAGTTTTTATCCTCAAAGTAAAATTGATTCTCACTAATCTGGTAACCCACTAAATCTTTCCTTAAGGATCTTGCAGAATTTAAATTGGATAGTGGAGTGTTTGTATTACCATAATCCATAAGAAAACCCATAGTGTATTCAAATTCCTTGTTACTTAGTTGTAAAGGAATGTTTCTTCTAAATAAGCTCATTAGGTTTCATTTCAAGCTAATTCTAACGAAAGATTTTGAAAATGGTTATGCTTTTACCATCCCCATTCCGTAACATAGAACTTTGTATTTGGAAAAGCTTCAGTAAGTCTTTGTCCAAACATTTCACGAAATCTTTCGAGATTCAATTTCCACGCCTTTTTTAGATACTTATTACCCGTAAGTTGGTCTGCTTTCTTAATAAAGATACCTTCTCCCAATTGCATATAGTAACTTTTACCTTTGTTACATGAAGCAGTGCTTATGATACTATCAATATCCGCCGCAATGGCATCGATGGTAGTATTTTTTAAGCTATCTGACCCTTCCGGGTCACAATTGCTTAAACTTAGCTCGATAAGGTCCCCTGTGCAGTCATAGGTCCAGCAATTAAGGTCCGACATCCAAACATTGGCGCAGGTTATAAAATTTTCCGACGGAAATTCTCCTGCCTTATATATTTCTAAGTTTGGATATTTATCTTTCTGGCCAAAAGAGATTCCTGCTCCAATAAAGGCTAGGGACAAAAATATTTTTCTCATTCTAAACTGATTTTGACTTTTGTTGTTGAAGTAAAGATACCGTGATGTTTGATGTGCTGAAGTACCCATATATAGGTAAATAGGACAGATTTACCTTTATCTTTTAGTCTACGTTCTCACTTCTCTCAATCCTCTGATTTTACTATCTTTGCGCCCATATGTCATTGGAGCAGGAAATAAAGAAACGCAGGACTTTTGCCATCATCAGTCACCCTGATGCGGGGAAAACGACACTTACAGAGAAACTTCTGTTATTTGGAGGGGCTATTCAAACGGCCGGAGCCGTTAAAAGTAACAAGATTAAAAAGACGGCTACTTCCGACTTTATGGAAATTGAACGTCAGAGAGGAATCTCGGTTGCAACTTCTGTAATGGGTTTTGAATATAGTGGCATTAAGATTAATTTATTAGATACTCCGGGTCACAAAGATTTTGCCGAAGACACATATAGAACCTTAACTGCTGTGGATAGCGTAATCCTTGTAATCGATTGCGCAAACGGGGTAGAGAGTCAGACCGAAAAGTTAATGGAAGTTTGCCGGATGAGAGATACACCTGTGATTATTTTCATTAATAAGATGGATAGAGAAGGAAAAGACCCATTTGATTTGTTAGATGAATTAGAATCAAAATTGAATATTCAGACTCGTCCGTTAAGCTGGCCCATTAACATGGGAGCCCGTTTTAAAGGAGTGTATGACATTTATAACAAGAACCTTAATTTATTTGCCGCGAACAAAACTAAGATTTCATCTGATATTATTTCCTTCGATAATTTGAATGATCCTCAGTTGGACGAGATCCTCGAAGATGATGCAGCTACTTTGCGTCATGATATAGATTTAATTGAAGGTGTTTACGATCCTTTTAATATTGATGATTATTTAAGCGGACAAGTAGCACCGGTATTCTTTGGTTCAGCAGTAAATAACTTCGGAGTAAAAGAAATGCTGGATACATTTATTCGTATTTCTCCAAACCCACAAGGAAGAGAAACTACCGAAAGATTTGTAGAACCTTCTGAAACTAAATTTTCGGGTTTTGTATTTAAGATCCATGCGAATTTAGATCCAAAACATCGCGACAGGATTGCGTTCCTTCGAATAGTAAGTGGAGAGTTTGAAAGAAACAAATTTTATCACCATGTTAGGAATGATAAGGACATGCGATTTAGCAATCCCACATCGTTCATGGCACAGGATAAATCCGTTATTGATGAAGCATATCCGGGAGATGTGATAGGATTATACGATGCAGGGAATTTTAAAATAGGGGATACGCTTACAGAGGGAGAAAACTTTTTTTATAAAGGAATTCCTTCATTTTCACCTGAAATTTTCCGGGAATTGATTAATAAAGATCCAATGAAAAGTAAACAGTTGGATAAAGGAATTGAACAATTAACGGATGAAGGAGTGGCTCAGTTGTTTTACTTACAACCCGGCAATCGCAAGATTGTGGGTGTAGTAGGGGAGTTACAGTTTGATGTGATCCAGTATCGTTTGGAACATGAGTATAAAGCATCTTGTATGTTTCAATCGATGAGCTACTTTAAAGCTTGTTGGGTAACATCAGAGGATAAAATTAAGCTGGACGAATTCGTAAAACGTAAAGCAAATAATATTGGTTGGGATAAGGATGGTAATCCTGTTTTCTTAGCTCCCTCTGAATGGCTTTTGAACACGGCTCGTCAGGATTATCCTGAAGTGGTATTTCATACTACTAGCGACTTTAAAGAAGTGTTGAATTAAGTTACTTATTGGGGCAAATTTTGGCTTCAACGAATTCTTTCTTCAATTATTGCATAAAAAATATTTATATATTTATGTAAGTTTTTTGCAAGTTGATCGTCTAAGAACATATAACTTAGTAATCATATAAATAATTCAAATCATGAAGAAATTAATGTTAGTGTTATCCGTTGCCGGTCTATCGGTGCTTTGTCTCACTTCTTGTGGAAGAGAAAAACAACCAACTGTTGAGAAATCTTATACCATTGAATTAATGAGTGGCCAGGAATACAGTTTTGTTTTACCTGAAGATAAAAGAAAGGATCCTTATCAATTTACTATCCAAGGTTCTCATTATAGCACAAGTGTCATCACTAAAAATGCATCTAGTCAACAGGTATTTCAATATATTCCTGAGGCAAGTTATTATGGCATGGATGAGGTTGTAGTAACAAATGCCAAGGAAGATGAAAAACCTTCTTGTGGAAATAACGGAGATTCTCCGTTCGGACCTGGTGGTGGCGGAAATGGCGGTGGCTGTTTCAATAATACCCCTGATGATCATTATAAGATCAGTTTTAATTTTGTAATTCGCACAGCATCTACTTCTAATACAGAGGTTAAATAGAATCTAATATTTTATTGGAATGCTCCTAATGTCGTTAGGAGCATTTTTTTTGCCCTGTTCTTACTAGTCATTGCGTTTAGGGTTCGAAAAATATCCTTTTCGTTTAGGGAAAAAAGATTATATTTATTCTACCAATCAACTACAGATATGGAAAACAATAACATTGATCAACGCATTGACGAAAGAATTCAGAAAGGGATCAAGTTTGAATTTGATTCGTTTTTTAATACAGGTTGGAAAATCTTTAAGAAGGTATTTTTAATAATTGCAGGGGCTGTTTTTATAATGGCTGTGCCTGTTCTTATTGTTTATGCTATTATGATGCCCTTTTTAATGGGAATCGGTTCTTTTAGTCAATACATGGAGATCATAAAGGATAACCCTTACTACATGCAGCAATTACAAAGATCTCCAATATATCTTTTGAAACAAAGTTTACTAACGGTTATTGTTGCTCTTATAACAGCTCCTATTAACGCGGGAATGGTAAAACTATGCAGAGATGCTGATAAAGGCGAAGAACTTCGTTTCGGAACCATTTTCTCCTATTACAAAGCACCTTATTTTGGAAAGTTATTAGTTACGGTTTTTATCACGACATTAATTACTTCTGGTTGTGGATTCGTTTTTAGTTATATTCCAATTGTTGGTGGTCTTCTAAATCTTGGGGTTATACTGGTTGTTTATGTAATGCTTTCATACGTCCAACCGTTGATCATATTTGCGAATGCTGATATTGGCAAAGCATTTTCTTTGAGCTTTAGATTAGCCGGAAAAACCTTTTTACCCGTTCTTGGGTTTTCTCTTCTTTTCGGATTATTATGTGGATTAGGAATTCTGGCTTGTTGTATCGGAATCTTTTTTACCGTTGCATTTATACCCACTTGTCATTATTTGATTTATAAACATGGAGTTGGTTTCCCTGAAGATGAAGTTGCCGAAGAGGACAATTCTCATTGGCAGCAGCAACCTCCGACCGTTTAATACACCCACCTCTTAATAAGGTACTTTAGGCTATACATAATAAATTTAACTTCCTTATAACAAGGGAGTTAAATTCTAATTCGTAATTTTTCATCAAATTTAGGGTTACCTTTTCTAAGAACGTGTACTTAGTTATAGTACCAGGTATTAATGAAAGAACAACAGATCATAGAACTCCTTCAGACCGGTAAAACGGAAAGAGCTTTTGTAAAGCTTTATAAGATCTTTCCAAAGGTTCGTGCTATTCTAAAGAGGTATGGTGCAGATAAAGAGTTGACCAACGATATTTTTCAAGATGGTTTAGTTGCACTTTACCAAAAACTCAATCAGGATAATTTTACCATTACAACCTCTATAGAGGCTTATCTCATTAATACCTGTAAATACATTTATCTCAACAAGAAGAAAGGCGCAATGGCCACTAAGGAGTTAACTGAGTTGGTTCATGAAGAAACGGATGTGGAATATTTTTTAGAAATGGATAGAAAAATTACCAGAGCCGAATCAGCCTTAAAACAAATGGGGGAGAAGTGCCGTGAGATCTTGATGAGTTTTTATTTACATAAAAAATCGATGAAGGAAATTGCGGCTCAGTTTTCCTATTCATCGGAAAATGCGGCTAAGACCCAAAAATATAAATGTTTAGAGGCTGCACGTAACAATTATAAACAGTTAGAGAACATTCATAACAATTAAAGTGATGAGAATAGATTTAGAGACCATAAAAAAGATCGAACACTATCTCACCGATAACATGAGTGTGATTGAAAATAAACTATTTGAACAGGATATGTCAGGGAGTCGGGAGCTAAGACAAGCAGTTCTCGAACAAAAAAACTTAATAATGGCGATGGAAAAATCTACAATTAAAAATCTGGCTGTAAATGCAGGGATTAAATATCGCCGTAATCTTATTATTAAATATGTGGCTGGGGCATTTACAATTGTGCTTTTAGTATTGGGGGGCTATTTTGTATATGATAATTTGAACGATTCAAAATCGGGAGTAGAAGATGCTTTGGTTGAAAATGTAGTTCCAAAGAATGAGTCAAATCCAGATGAAAACACTCAAGTTACAACAACTACCAAAGATTCTATCTCATCAGGTCAAACTAATTTTAAACCCACAACAACATATAAGGGATCATCGATCCACTCAACTTTTAGTCATTTGGTAGACAGTGATAAAAATATTACTCTATCTACAATTAACAATGACGATACCTTAAAGGTAAAATATAAAATAGGGGTAAACATAAATGATCAAGTTGATTCGGTAAAAAAGGTTCTCCAACCAAAGGTTGACAACAGCAAGATCTTTCATTACTTCGCAAAAGAGTCAGAATTCTTTACAGTTCCGGTTAACAAGGATATTAGAATCAAAGGTATTGACGGAACAAAAATAGTTATCCCAGGTGGAAGTTTGGTAGATGAAGATGGAATGTCTGTTACAGGAAATGTTACTGTACAATTGATAGAATCATATAAAAAATCTGATTTTATATTTGGGAATCTTCCTACAGAATCGAATGGACAACTTCTTGAATCAGGAGGAATGATTTACGTTGACGTGATGCAAAATGACAAAAAACTAAAACTAAAATCGAACAAAAAAATACAGATTGAGTTTGGAGGCAAGATTAAAAACGATAGTATGCTTCTTTTTAACGCTGCTAACACCAATGATAAATCTGATTGGATCTTGAATGAGAACTACCAAACCAAGTATGATACCACTTTTACTACTTGGAAAGGCAGTGATGCGGTTGTTGGTAAAAAATCGAAAAGAAAACATTGGTTTAATAATCGTAAGACGATGAATGATACTGTTGTAGCATCAAGAGTAAAAAAATCTAATCCAGCGTTTGATAACCTAGTATTAGAATCTGGTCAGCTGGGATGGATTAGTTGTAATAAATTTTTGGAAAATAAAAACAACACCACGCTTACTGTTAGGCATAATTTAGGCTATGCTCCCGTGGTTCGATTGGTTTTTCCATCTATTAATTCTATGATGGCTTCACAACAAGATGGAAACGATGAAACAGTATTTCAGGATATTCCCGTTGGTATGGAAGTTGACATTGTCGTATTCGCCATGTTTGATGATGAACCTTATTATTTTACAAAGAGGATCACAATTGCCAAGAATCATTTAGTGACAATAGATCTTGAAAAAACAACGATGGATGATTTGCAAAAGTCAATTAGGAAGTTTGATAATCCCGGAAAATCGAAAGATTTTCAATTAATGAACTAGATCATAGTTCAAATCAGCACACGAGTAATTCGGGTTATGTTGTAGGTGCTGGTTCTATTTTTTATAGGGATAAATGATGAGTAATAGAGGTGTTCACACCTATTCTGTTGGGTTTCCACTATACGGAATCTATTCAGGCCCATTCTTTAACAAATATCCTCCAAAATAGGATTATTCACATTGTGTTCAATTGGTCCTTTAGCCCTACTTATTTTTATGTATTTTCGCTGCCAGAACACAACATTTTCGCCGATTATCCATTTATTTGTATTGTCTCTATGATCAATTTTAAAGGTACAGCACCAGCCATCATTACGCCCTTCACCCCAAAAGGCGATGTGGATTACAATGCTTTAGGCTCATTGGTGGAGTATTGGATCAGCGGAGGAGTTGATTTTTTAGTGGTTTTAGGAACCACGGGTGAATCTGTAACACTGGATAAACACGAAAAGAAGGAAGTATTTGAATTTGTTTCCAACCAAACCAACGGAAGAGTTCCTGTGGTTTTGGGAATAGGAGGTAACAATACCCGTGAAGTAATTGATTCATTGGGTCATTTTGACCTTTCTAAGGCCCAAGGTATTCTTTCCGTGAGTCCATATTATAACAAACCTACTCAGGATGGGATCTTTGCTCATTACTCAGCATTTGCAGCTGAATGTCCTTTACCAATCATATTATACAATGTTCCGGGAAGAACCGGTTCAAATGTTTTACCTGCCACCACTTTAAAATTGGCTCATGAGGTAGAAAATATTGTAGCGGTTAAAGAGGCCAGCGGAAACATGGAGCAGATCATGCAAATTATTGCCGATAAACCTGAAGAATTTAACGTATTGAGTGGAGATGATGCTATCACATTGCCTTTATTGGCTTGTGGAGTTGATGGAGTAATCTCGGTAGTTGCTAATTCGCATCCAAGAGAATTTACAGATATGGTTAGATCAGGACTTGCCGGTGACTTTGCAAAAGCAAGAGAATTACATTATCCAATATTGAAAATAATTGAACATTTATTTATTGAAGGAAACCCTGCAGGAATTAAAGCAGTAATGAAAATAAAAGGATTGTGTGGAGACAATGTTAGATTGCCTTTGGTAAATATTTCAGAAGGACTTTATGAAAAAATTGAACGAATCGTAAAATAAACTGTATATGGATAAACTTCCTTTCAGTTAGTTTACGAATCAACTTAACTTATATTTTTTGCATTTTTAATTAATAAATAAACAACCAAACGACATGTTCACAATGAACCAGGTTCTTAAATCAACCGCAATTGCTGTATTGGCTTTGTGGAGCTCTAGCATTAGTCTAAAGGCGCAGTTAGAGGTAAACAGTTATTATGTTTCAAGTAATGGAGTTATCGAGGCGGTTTCTTCAAAATCAGGAACTAAATATTTTGCTGCCGATAATTATTCTACTATCCGTATGTACGATCTTACATCTTATGATGTGATCGATCAGTTTGAAGCTCCGTTTTCGGAAGTAAAAACAATGGATATCGATCCAACAGGTAATTTCCTTTTGATTGGTGGAAAAGATGGTGGTCTTTCAATTATGGATATCAATGCCAAAAAAGAAAAACTAGCTCTTAAAAGTGGAAGCACTGATTATTTTTACGTAGCTCGTTATAGTGCTGATGGTAAAAAAGTAGTTGCTGCTAACCTAGATACCAACATTTATATTTTCAGTGCTTCTACCGGCGTGCTGGAGAAAAAATTCAAAGGACCTAGTGAGATCTGGATATGGGCCATGGTATTTGATAAAAACCTGAATTATTTTGTTGCAGGGGGGTCGGATGGAAAAACAGAAATGTATGATTCAAAAGGAAATTTATACAAAAAAATTAATGGTTTTACAAGCACAATTTGGGGAGCTGATGCTTCTCCTGATAACAAAGAATTCGTTATTGGTGCTTGGGACAATACTGTAAAAGTGTACGAATTTGGTTGTGGATACCAACGTCTGGATATTAAAAATGGCGACCAATGGGTTTACAGTGTAAAATATTCTCCTGATGGTAAATTTATTTTATCAGGTGATGCAGCAGGTGTTTTGCGTTTATGGAGCAATGTTGATGGTAAATTTAATTCAGCTTACCAATGTCATACAAGTAGTATTGAAGATATCCGTTTTAGTCCTGATGGAAAATATGTGATTACTTCGGGTTCTGATGGATATATGAAAGTATTGAATTTTGATTCATTAAAAACTCCAACGGATGATGTGTTAGCTTATACTTATGATGATTATAACTACGACGATTATGAGTATACCGATGATAACTATAACTACAATCCTGTTTATGATGGATCGTACTTATATGCAACTTACAGCATGTATGGATATAGTGGAGCAGTAGATGATTTTGACTTTAGTTCAGATGGAACCAAATTCGCTACAGCTGAAAATAGCTACACATCTGCGGTGTACAATACTTCTGATGCAAGTTATTTAATGGGAAGCTACTATCAGCAAAACAGTGTAATTACATGTGTTGCTTTTGAACCAAAAGGAACCAAAGTAGCTTATGCAGGTGAAGACATGGTAATCACTATTTATGATGCAGCTGATGGACAAACTGTAAATACACTTACAGGTCACACAGCAAGTATCTACGGATTAAAATGGACCTCGGATGGTAAAATCGTTTCAGGGGCTACTGATAACACTATCAAAATTTGGGATGCAGCTAAAGGGACTGAATTAAAAACTTTAAGTGGTCATACTGAGTGGATCTGGGAAATAGATGTTGATCCAAAAAACAAAACAATCATTAGTTCTGCTTCGGGTGGAGAATTGTTTATGTGGGATATGAAAACTGGTAAAAAGAAAATGGCGTTAACCGGAATTACCGGAACCATCTTCGATTGTAACTATAGTCAGGATGGAAAATACATTGTTGCAGGAAGCTGGGATGGAATGGTCGGTTTATATGATGCTAAAGGAAAAAGCAAATGGATTGCTACTACAACCAGCAATACATGGGCTTATGCAGTAGCTGTTTCTCCGGATAATAAATATGTATTTGCAGGTGACAACTACGGTAACGTATTTGTTTACGATGCATCAAATGGTGTTTTAAAGAAAACCATTTTCGCTGCGTCTCAAACTATCAATGCAATTAAATTTACGAAGGATAAAAAGAGTATTGTAATTTCTGATGACGGAGGTACCGTTGGATTCTTTGACTACAATGAATTTATTCAATAGTTTTCGGTTATACTGAACTGGTTTCAGGATATGTAAACAAAAGATTCTTTAAAATAAAAAGCCTCATCATTTGATGGGGCTTTTTTATTTTATGGCAAAGGACGAAAGACCTCTTAATGAAAGATCAAAATTGAATGTATCTTTCGTCCAATTGTCTTTAGTCCTTTTTTTTTGGCGACTTTTACTGACGCTTCGGTCAGCATACGCCATCCGGTGTTACGCTAATTTTTTTATTAGTGATTTTTTGAATTGTGTTTCTTCTTCGTGGCTGGAGATCCCAGCTTCAGCTGGGATCTCCAGCTCAATAGAAAGAGCAGTGCTTCTATCAACTATGTTGATAGAAGCACTGCTCTAAAAAAATGACTGGTGCCCCAGATCCAGCTGGGGTCCCTTCTTGCGAAGCTCTGACTTAGGATCAAGTACCTCAAACAAAAGGATACCGCTTTTATCCTGGCAGAAGTGAAGCGAAACGTCAGGATTACACTAGGACACTTTAATCTACCGTTGTGTCATCATTTTTATGCCAGCTTCTATTACCTTTTTCTGCCACGAATCCATTTCAAAAATGTAATGAATTTTTGAGGGGAGAATAACCAATGTTCCGGTTCCCTTATTTCTTGAAGTAGTTTGACCCTCTTTTTCTTGGATACAGTTTTTAAAAACTAATTCCAGATCATTGAATTGTTTTTCTGCTAGCGGAGCGGTATAAGGTTCACCACCGTTATAAGTTCCTGTAGAACTTTCTTCAGCGGTTATAGGGTCGTAAACGATGGCTGTTTTAGAGATAGCATATAAATTTCCGTTTCCATCAATGTATTCATAACTGGTCATATTCGTTGAATTTGTTTGTTGTGTTTTACATTGAACAAAAAAGGCGATGAGGAAGAGTATGTAAAGTGTTTTTTTCATAAAATAAATATACAAATTTATTGGATGGAATATCTTGACGGTACGCAGGGGCGGATTATTATCCGTCCATGTTAACAAACACAAAACATCAATCGATAAAATCAATATCTTCTCTTGCCGGTAACTTCATCAATAACCCCATTGCATTTTGAACCGGAAATTTCTCAAACAAAACTTTATAAACCAATTTTGTAATCGGAGTTTTCCAATCATAATGCTCACTTAAATGATAAATGAGACGGGTTGTATTTACCCCCTCTGCCGTTTCTTCCATACTGGTCATAATCTGCTGGGCTGATTCCCCTTTTGCTAAACGATACCCAACTGTAAAATTTCTACTTTTCGGACTGTTACATGTTGCCATTAGATCTCCAATACCAGCGACTCCCAAAAATGCTTTTAATCCGGCTCCCATGTGAGTTCCAATGTGAATCATTTCGACCATTGAGCGATTTACCAATAATGCTTTGGCATTTTCACCCAACTCAAAACCACTAAGTGCTCCGCTGGCAATTGCCATTATATTTTTAATGACACCACATAGCTCAACACCATATAAATCATCATTCCATAAAACCTGAAAGTTAGATGAACGTAATAGTGTTTGACCAATATCTAAAACCTCTTGAGAGCTACTAGCAACAACTGTTGCAGCAGGCTTCCCCTCTGCAATTTCACGTGCAAGATTGGGTCCGGCCAAACATCCTGTTTTTTTTATTCCCGTAACTTTTTCAATTACCTGGGTCATGGTGAGTAAATCTTCTTTTCTAATGGAAGCAGAGATCTCCGTTGTTAAATGCAAACCTTTTGTTCCATGAATAAGAATATGATCGGCATTTAAATAGGGTTGAAGATCAACCATACAACTATAAAAATCCTGACTTGGAATAATTGGAAATATTACTTTACAATTCGAGGCAAGATGCTGCAAATCGTGTGTAACCTGAATATTCGCATTTAATTTCTGACCTGCACTTTGATTTGAGGATCGTATTATATTTGCCTGAGCTTCGTTACTAGCAACAAGAATAACAGGACTTTTTTCAGCCAATAAATTAGCTACAGCAGTACCAAAACTGCCAGCGCCTATTACTCCAACTTCTTGTGATTGATTCATCTATTTTAAAACAGCTTTCACAGTATATCCCTTCTTCCTCAGTAAATTGATCACTCCCTGGTCTCCTCCTAAATGTCCGGCCCCAACTGCAAAAAAAATTGGTTCGGCTTTCATATATTCTTCCATTTTAGCGATCCATTTTCTGTTACGATTGCCAATCAAACTATTTTCATGGCCTGACAAATCAAACTCTTCTTGGGTAAATAATGAATTTAAACTATCTAAATTTTGATCCTTGTAGAACCCAAGCAATCTCTTCATCTCAGTATCATCATGATCTATGTTTCGAACACTTTCCAATAGCATATCTGCTTGTTCCTGTAGGGTGATGCTGTCTAAAATGGCCATTTGTTCTTTGGCTGTTTCTAATCCTCCAAAACTTTTATCCATCGCAAATCCCATTTTCATCAATTCCATTTCATAACTTTTTGAATCATTGCCGAAAATATCCGTAGTAGAAAGTTGTTGCTGAATAAATATCGGTTTCATCGTTTTAAACATTTCAATATCGACATTGAAAGAGTCACGACAAATATCCGTTACTTCTTGGTAAGTTGCTTCATCAAAAAAGTCTTTCAATTCTTTTCCATCTGGCATTTGAGCCATTTTTAAAACTTCCAGCTGACCCAATAAATCTGTCATGTCAATTTCCATGACCAATCTTTCGGTTGATTTTATAGCTTTCGTATAATGTTTTGGGAAGTAGTAATCTTTTGCAGGAATAATGTGAATGGTACCTAATAAATAGGATTTCTTTTTTAAACCATTTCCACTGATCTCCCAAAGTAGTCCTTTACCAAGTGGTTCGGTACTTGTTTGAGAGAAACTAAAACTCTTGGCTATAAAAAGGGCAAGAATGGTAATTATTATTTTCTTCATTATTTTTTATTTTTTACCGCAAAGACGCGGAGGCGCAATGAGCAAACACAAATTGATCGTGTTTTTTTTGAATCTTTGAATCATAGCGTCTTTGAGGTAAATTTTTCGTGTTACGGTGTAAACCAATATACAAATTTTAGCTGAATACCACGGGTCTTTTCAGCGATCGGATCAATATTGATGTTCTCCGAATAAACTAAAAATATATCACTCATGGGTGCAAATCTCCATTGGAAACGGCTGTATATGTTCATATTGTTGATTTGCGTATTCACCTGTATAAACGTAGTCCAGAAAATATTCTTGCGAAAAGTAAATTCAACCTTAGGACTAATTAACATTAAATGTGCCTCTCCGTATTGATCTCCGAGCCAAATTTCGTTTCGTGTAAAATTGATTCCAATATTTCCCCAAGGTTGAATTCTATAATTTAATGATGCGGTATAGGATAGTTTTGATCCGGTAAAAAAACTCCCTGCAGTTGCTTCGGCAAAAAAAGTAAATCGTTTTCTTGCATTACTGGTGTAGTTTATTGTTACATCACGATAATGATAAGGCCCTTCTGGTAAAGGTTCCAACGTACTTCCTGTTACGTCAATAGGGAAGAGGAGAGCAGTGTAATACTCTGTATAATTAAAATTAATTTGTGAAGTATTGTAAAACTCAAACTCAGTATAAAAACGAACTAAAAGATCGTTTGGACGAAATACAGAATCAGTATACATGCTATGGTAAATTCCAGGACTGATTCTATATAGGTTTTTTGATTTGGGATAAAAAGAATATTCTACCGAGGGTTCCAGTCTCCAATAAGTAAGTTTTACGATTGTGTCTCTTTTTTGATCATAAAAGAATTGTCTGGGAACAAATCCGGTTTCAGCATTATAGTTTTTTCCTACGTATTCGTGATTCCATACAATGGAAAACTTTCGGGTATTATATGCAACGAACGATGCATGTGCAAAAGCATTGTCGTTATTCTTCGGACTTATACTATGGTGAAAAAAGAATTTCCCGATCCATTTATTGTCTTTTGATTGAAGATCATAATCGATTCCTATTATCCTGTTATAATCATCAGGATTAATTTTATCTCCTTTGAATCCTTGACGATTGACGAATATCAAACTTAGATTGGATCTTCCGAATGCCTGCCATTGTAAAGCGCCCACCGTATAATTTTGCGCTTCTAAACCCAAAGCAGAATTTCCGGCAGTTTGAATATTCATTAAACCAATCCTTAACTTCTTGCTTAACTTTCCGCTTAATCTTGCTCCGGCTATTATTGGCACTTGCTGACCATTATACAAACCTATTCTTCTCGAAAAGAATGGACGGATCTTTGAAAATCCAAAATTCGAGAATAACCCGGCATTCTCTAAAAAGAATTGACGACGTTCAGGAAAAAATAAACTAAAGCGGGTAAGATTGGTTACTTGCTGATCCACATCTACCTGTGAAAAATCAGGATTAAAAGTAAGATCGAGATTTAAAGAAGGAGTGACTCCAATTTTTACATCTCCTCCAAAATTATAATTCCATTTGATACCTGTGCCTATAACTGAGTTAAATCCACCGATTGTATACGGAATAATTGATATATTAAATGCAGGTTTTGGTGGCGCCTGGTCCCATTTTAATTCACCCGTATAAGCCAACGAAAGATTGTTAAAATTAAAAGGAACCTTATTCCAAACAGAAATTTCATTATCTCCGGGATTGCTTCTCATAAAATTTACTCTCCAGATATCATTTCCATTTTTATACCTGATTGTTTTAAATGGGATCTTCATTTCAACCACCCATTTATTTGAGTCTATCTCAACTGCACTCATCCATTTATTATCCCATAAATAACTGGCATCAAAATTCCCGCCATATTCAATGAGTCCTTCACGCTGCGCTCCGTAAGGATTTACACCAAAAACAAAACCGTTTATTTTATCATTGTAAGGATCGATATATACATTAAAGCAATCGCTTCGTTTTGAACCGAAGTCTCTCTTTAAAGATTCTACCACATATTTTTTACCGGGATTTTCATAACAAATGGCACTTATGTAAATAGCCTTGTTATCGTAAGTTACTCTTACCTCTGTTTTACTTCTTGCCTTAGAAGTATCGAATGGAAATTGTTGTTGAAAATTATCAGCGATCTCACAGGTTTGCCATATTGGTTCGTTGAGTTTTCCGTCTACGGTGATTACCTCTGTTGTTCTATTTACGTTCAACGACTTTACACTGATCTCCTGAGAGAAGGCGATATTGCACAATAGAACATAAAACAGGAGGGTGTAATGCTTTTTCACTTTTAAAAATAAGTGCTAAAATCGCTAAAATCAGGCATTTTAACAATTCTATCTTATTCCTAGAAGATCGCTTTAAAGATCAGATAGAGAAGTCCTGATAAGACAACCGTTACAGGGAATGTAAGTAACCAGGCCATTGCAATGGATTTTATGGTTTTCTTCTGTAGGTTTTTAATACCCTTGCTGGCTACCATACTACCTGCAATACCCGAAGATAATACCTGTGTTGTACTTACCGGTAATGCAAGTGAAGTAGCTGCCTGAATAGTTGCTGCTGCAACCAATTCCGCGCTGGCTCCCTGTGCATATGATAAATGTTGTTTGCCAATTTTTTCACCAATGGTAACCACAATCCTTTTCCACCCGATCATAGTTCCTAGACCCAATGCTAATGAGATCAATAATTTTACCCAATTAGGAACAGAACCTACATATTTATCAAGATCCTTTTTCACCTTACCTAGTTTGCCTTTTGAATCTTTTGAAATTAGAGCTGTTTCTGATTTAACCAGTTTATCAATATTTTTATTGATGCCCATAATTATTTTTCTTGTCTCAAATCTGCTGCTGGTAGCAATGGTTGATGTAACACCATTTATTTTTACTATGCTATCAAGCTTAGTAAAATCTTTATCTAATTTTTTTACAATTACATAATCAGTTTCATTTAAACCGCTTTGTACAAACATGGGCGATAGATTAGCATAGCTTACAATAGCTGTATTCATTTTTTCGGAACTAACACTGCTATTGATTGAAAAATATGCAGGAGCAAAACCAATTAAAATCAACATCATCATTCCCATTCCTTTTTGTCCATCATTGCTACCATGAGCATAACTCACCAGTGTACAGGTGGCTATTAATGTAAGTCTTGTAAAGAAAGGTGGTTTTTTGGTACTCTCAACTTCTTTAAAGAACCGTTTATTCTTTATGACGGCTTTAAATATATACATGGTGAGAATTGTAAGTGAGAATCCCACCATTGGCGAAATAAGAAGTGAGAGGCCAATTTTGTACGCTTCACTCCATTTTACACCTTGAGAAATATCAATATGATTAACGATTGAAAAACCAATACCAGCTCCTATAATAGCTCCTATTAAAGTATGTGAACTACTGCATGGAATTCCGAAATACCATGTTCCTAAATTCCAAACGATGGCACTAATAAGAATAGCTAGCACTATTGATAAACTTACCGAAATGTCGTTCGACATAATTACGGGCGATGGTAAAATGCTAATGATCTTATTGGCCACACCCAACTTTTCATTTAGAGCAAGAATACCAAAAACACCCAATGCATTTACTAAGCCAGACCATATAACCGCTACACCGGGTTTAAGAGTGTTCGTATAGATAACCGTTGCAACCGCATTTGCAGTGTCATGAAAACCATTGATAAACTCAAAAAATAATGCACACGCCAAACATACGATCAGCAAAATGGTCATTGTGGTATCTAATCCAAACATAATTGTTAATTTGAAAATATAATAATTTGAAAATTTGATAATGTTTTTTGAATCATTTTAATAAGCTTAAAAGTATAGAGTCGTTAATAAGGTTTTTTTTTATTTCATTATCAAAATGGCTTATTTTCAAATCATCAAATTTATTTTATTCTTTTTTATTCTTTTTAAAAACCTCCGTTAAGTTTGGGTTAAAGTTTACAGAGAGAAATGGACCAATATTATGCTCTATATATGTTCCATTACTTTTTTGCTGCATTTGGTATAATAGCCCCAAACTTATAGAAATTGGTTTAATAATTTGGTATCCAGCCCCAACAAATACCCTGTTTTGGATATTATGTTCTACGGTATATGTAGGATAGCGGATTGGGTCGCCAAATCCAATCATAATTTCGTCCCAGGCCCTGATATACCAGGTATTAGGCTCAATATCCTTGTGATTAACAGGGATGTTAGCCGAAATCCGATATCTGATTCGATTTTTATAGTTGGTATAGTTTTCATCAATAACAGTATTTCCAAGGCTATCTAATGAGTTCGATTGAGCAAACCTCCATTCGTAACGAAATCTATGTTGCAAATGGACCCTTCCTACATGATGTTTATAGGTAATTTGGCTATACAACCGATGCTCATGATTTGCATAAGGTTTTGGGTTTATCTCATAGTTTCCATTAAGTGTATAAACATAAGCCAGTGGTTGTATGGCTAAGTGTTTATCCACATGTATTTCTGGAGCTATTCTGAACTGATGTTGCAGAGTTTGAAAAGAACTGCTTTGATATACAAACCGGAACTGAAGCTCAGTATAAAGACTAAATTTTTCAGAAAGTCGGGTATTGCAGGTTATTTCATTCCATTCAATGAATTCGGGAACATGGGTTACGGTTTGGGATCGAACAAAGTTCATAGAACATAATAATCCCCAAAAGGGCATTAGGCGAGTAATTAGTTTCATCTTATTGCGAGTAAGTTGCGACAAATGTAAAGTCCCAATATTAAGCCAATGTTAAGGTTGGCTTATGGAATAGATAATAAACACTGTTAAGAGCTTGTTGATAAGTGTATAAGCGCTTTAGGGGGCTTGATTTAGGTTCGAATCGACCTTGCTTAGGAAGTAATCCAGCAAAAGGTCCCTTCTACCTGTTACCTCAAAACACCATTCAATTAATATGGCCGTTTTTTCGTCTTCGGTTAGTTGCCAATTGATATTCGTTTTTCGTAATCTATTCGTAAGATGTTGAAAGATTACCGCGGAACAATTACTCAGGTTTAAACTTTCGGTAAACCCTACCATAGGTATTTTCATAAACCCATCGCAATTATCCTTGGCTATTGATGATATGCCTTCCAATTCTGATCCAATTACGAATGCGGTTTTTTGATCTATGTTTATTTCATTTAGGTCTACCTCATTTTCATGCGGACTTGCACATATAATTTTATACCCCTGCTTTTTTAGTAGTTCGAAACAGGCCAATGTATTGTCACCTTCTTCTTTATACTGTTTTATATTTAACCATTTGGCGCTCCCCAAAGAAACATCCTGTACAATTTCAAATTCATATTTGTTTTGGATCAAATGCACATCCTGCACACCAAAACATTCACATGATCGCAATACCGCATTGGTGTTTTGTGCCTGATAAACATCTTCCAGCACAACAGTAATATGACGTGTACGCTGATCCACAATATCATTGAATCTACGGATCTTCTCATCAGTTAAAAACTGAAACATAAATTCTTTAAGTTCTTTGGATGGAGTGTATTCCATTTTTTATAATCTTTTTTATGGCGGCTAAATCGGGCTATCCGCTTCGCTACTATCCCTGCCGCGTTTACGTTATTTTGATAAAAGTCGTCCTATTATAACTACCACAAATAAATGAGCAAATATGGATTCCAACATTAAAATATTTCTAATAAATGGGTTTACAGGATCAAAGGGTGAATCCATAATAGCCAATGCATAAAATGCTAGTTTATTAGCCACTGCATCGATGTTTGAGATCTGATCGGGTGCAACAACCATGTTTGGAAAAACCGACCCAGAAATAGTAATAAAGAAAGTAAATATAAATCCAATGAGTATAAAAATATTTACTGCTCCTAAAAGAGAATATCCAAGATCATGTTTTAATTTGAAAATATCTTTGGTGGCTCCCATAAATGTAAACCAAAGCGTAGATAATACAGCTACCGCTCCTACAAGACTAAACATTTTATAAAGCTCTGGATCACCTGTTACCGCAGGAACAGTGTGGGATATGGTAATTGAAATAAAGCTCACTCCATTTAGTATACAAACCAAATAAAACCATCCTTTATTGGGTATAAATTCTTTTACAAAAAATGAATTTGTAATTATAAGACATAAAATAATAATTGATTGCGTTATTCCAAAAAACGTCATGGTAACTGGAATTCTTTCCTGTATGATGAGTTCCTGCAAAAACATGGAGTAAAAAATCATTAATGATTGGAATACCAAAAGAAGGATATAAAGCCTTTTTTTTTGAAACGGTATAGGTGTTTTCCTCTTGCGACATATTATTTATAGGGTTGAAATATTGATAAACAAATATAATCGAAAACCCTTACCACCAATATTTATGGCGCCCAGACAGAAGCGGCAGCTCCCCCACAAGCTTACCCAGCTGCTGCTGCCATTGTGTGTAAACGGTAGGAATACCAGCAATGGCTTTGCAGCAGCGGTGCAAGCCTGCGGGAGACTGTAGCGGATGGCTGGAAAAGCGCCCCTCATAAAAAAAGGGAATCACTCTTATAACATGCTTAAATTTAATACTTTTGGCTACTTAAGAAATATCTATGAAATTACTTGAAAATAAAATTGCATTTGTATCAGGTGCTTCCCGTGGAATTGGAAAAGGAATTGTACTTGAATTGGCAAAACATGGAGCTCATGTTGCATTTACTTATCGCAGCCGTGCAGCAGAAGCAGAAGCCATCGAAAAGGAATTATTGGGAATGGGTGTAAAAGCAAAAGCTTACCAAAGCAATGCGGCTGATTTTGCACAAACCCAAACAATTATTGATGATGTGATCGTTACGTTTGGTGGACTTGATATAGTGGTAAATAACGCAGGCATTACCAAGGATAATTTGTTGATGAGAATGAATGAAGAGGCATGGGACGAGGTAATCAATACAAATTTGAAATCTGTTTTTAATGTGGTAAAAGCTGTTCAACGCCAGATGTTGAAACAAAGAAGCGGATCGATTATTAATATTAGCTCTGTTGTTGGAAATAGTGGAAACGCAGGTCAGGCCAATTACGCGGCATCAAAGGCAGGTATGAATGGACTAACAAAATCAATTGCGAAAGAATTAGGATCAAGAGGAATTCGGTGTAATTCGATTGCACCAGGTTTTATAGAAACCGAAATGACCCATGGTTTAAATGAAGAACAAAAGAAATTATGGCTCGAAAATATTCCGTTAAAAAGAGCTGGTACACCTAACGATGTTGCAGGTTTAGTTGTATTTCTTGGAAGCGATATGAGTACGTATATAACAGGGCAGGTAATTAACGTTTGCGGTGGAATGCAGATGTAAAGATAAACCGAAGCCGACAGTAGCGACGGGCAATTGTCCGTCGTTGCCTACGAAAAGAAAAATCTTTCTTCAAAATAATTATACAAAACAATCGTTGTAAAAATCAATTAATCTAAAATCGGCAATTGAGTATAGTTTTATCATATCCCTGGTGGTTTCTTACCTTCTGCGTTCTGCTTGGAGCTGCTTATGCCACGATTTTATATTTCAGAAGCAAGAAGAACAAAGGAGTAAATAATACCGTAAGAAAGGTACTTGCCGTTATAAGATTTGCTACGGTTACCATTATCGCTTTTCTGCTTTTATCTCCTCTTATTAAGAACGTATTTAAAAAGGTAGAGAAACCTATTATTGTAGTAGTAAGAGACAATTCTCTGTCAGTTCCTTTAAATGCCGATTCAAATTACTATAGAAATATTTTCCCGAAACAGATGGATGAATTTGAATCCAATCTGGGGAAGGATTATGATGTTGCTGTTTATAATTTCGGATCAGAGTTAAAATCTGAGGATCCACTTAATTATACCGAGAAGATTACGAATATTTCGGCAGCTATGGATGATATCAAATTAAGATATCTCAATAGAAATTTAGGAGCCATTGTACTGGCATCCGATGGATTATACAATCAGGGAATGAATCCTGTTTACGATGCAGCTTCATTAAAAGCACCTGTTTATACTATTGCATTAGGTGATACTACCATTAAGCGTGATGCTTTGGTAAAAGAAGTGGCTTATAATAAAGTTGTGTTTTTAGGAAATCAATTTCTTATTGATATTTCAGTTATTGCAAATAAACTTCAGGGAACGAATACAACATTGAGTGTTACCCATAATGGATCAACTTTGTTTACAAAGAATTTAAGTATTAACGGAAATAAATTCAGTGCTTTTAATTCATGCACCTTAACTGCTGATGCTCCGGGGACGCAACGGTACCGAATAGCCATCAGTAAAATTGAAGGAGAAGCCACTACTTTGAACAATTATTACGACATTTTTGTAGAGGTAATTGATAGTCGCCAAAAGATCCTGATTCTTACCGAATTTCCACATCCTGATATTGCAGCATGGCAACAAGCCATTAATCAAAATAAGAATTACCAAAGCGAAATTGGAATTGTTCCTGGGTTCAACAAAAACTTACGTGATTATAGTTTAGTGATTATGCACCAACTACCAACAACTTCTGCCGGTGCAACTAATTATATTCAACAAATTACAACTGCTCAGATTCCTGTGATCTATACTTTAGGGAATAGCACCAATGTACAAGCATTTAATGCCATTAACGCAGGCGTTAAGATTGTAGGGAACAAAAATAATACGGATGATGTTCAGGGATCATTGAATGGGAACTTTACCCTGTTTGGTGTAAGCGAAAATGTAAATAAATATTTTGGAAAGCTTCCACCATTGAGCGGACCTTATGGTTCTAGTTTTGAAATTTCGCCAACTACAGAGGTTCTTGCATTTAGAAAAGTAGGGAATGTTTCTACCAATTTCCCATTGATTAGTTTTACCAATATAAATAAACATAAGATCGGAGTTATTTTAGGAGAAGGAATATGGAAGTGGAGAAATTATGATTACGAGGCGCATAAAAACCATGAGATCTTTTATGAAGTGATCAATAAAATGGTGCAGTATGTAGCAGTAAAGGAAGACAAGAGTTTCTTTAGAGTTAACAGTGCACAACAATTTTACGAGAATGAACCTATCATTTTATTTGCTGAATTGTACAATGAAAGTTACGAGTTGATCAACGAACCTGATGTAAAGTTGGATATTCTAAGTGAAAACAACACGAAGTATTCTTATACTTTTAGCAAAACAGGAAAATCGTATAGGGTAGGTGCTGGAATACTTCCAGTTGGTGAATATCGCTACGAAGGGTCGGTTCAATACAAAGGAAAAACACTTAAGAAATCAGGAAAGTTTATAGTGAAGCCTATTCAGTTAGAAGCATTGAATACAAGCGCTAATCATGATATGCTAAATAAGCTAAGCGTAACCACCGATGGAAAAATGTATTATCCTCAACAATTGGATGAATTGAAAAAAGAACTTACCTCAAGTAAAACAATCACCAGTGTTTCTTACAAACAAAAACAATTGAGAGATCTTATTTACTATAAATGGATTTTCTTTTTGCTTTTGTTCCTATTAGGATTTGAGTGGTTCGTAAGAAAAAGAGAAGGACTTGCCTAAGTTAGTTAATCCGAATTTTTACATTATCAATTACAAACTTCTGACGATTTTTATTCCAGATGAATACTAGCATTTTGGATTTACTAAGATCGAATGAATTTATTTTTTTAACTGAGTAACTAAGCTTAACGTGTTCCCATTTGTTCTTATGCGGTTTATTGCATTGAGTGTGGAACAAGTCTTTCAATAAAGTGGTATCAGCATTTACTATTTCAATACATGTAAAAAAGTCCAGATTCTCTTCGTCTGATTTTATATCCATACTAATGGTTTCCTTTTTAATATAATCAGGCAATTGGTTGCAATCAAAAAGCAGAAGCCTGGAATACTCTTGTTCCGGATTAATATTCAATATTGAATTTCGTCCTTGCTTGGTTATGTATTCAGGTTTATAGTAATGGTTGAAATTTTCTTTTTGAGTGTAATTGGCGAAACTTACAAAGTATTTATACTCTCTCCAATCCCAAGGAGATCTTCCAAAAAAAGCATAATCATACCTCGACATGATTTTTAAATTATAGAAACACATAACCAAGGCTAACAGTAGGGTAGTGGCTACTCCAATTTTTATTTTTAATGTAGATAGTTTCGTTAATAAAAATGCAAAGGGAAATACCAGTCCCGCAAATATTTCCACGAAGTTTCTTTGGCCATAGCTGGCTCCAAATGCCGGAGCATGCCAACTAGCGATTAGGTAAAAGGCAATGAGTTGATAGACGAAATAATAAATGGCAAATCTTTGTTTTTTTATGATAGCATATATATTGGCAATTAAAAGCAAAATATAAATGATACTATAAGGGATCAATCCATTTTCGGGTGCAAATAATACACGAATTACAGCCGGATCTTTTAGATGTGTAAATCCTTCTTCGGTATATGAATAGTAAATAAGCTTTCCTGAAATTAAATACCAATAATACATTTGAGGAGCAAACACCATGGCCGTTACACCAACCATTATTAATAAATGTATTGGCTTAAAGAAAAACAGAAGGTTGTCTTTAACTGAACCCCGAATGAAGAATATACATGGTAGGAAAAATATATTAATAGGTCTGATTAGTATTATACAAGCAGCCGTTAGTGAAAGTAAGATCAACATCCATTTTTTCTTTTTTTGAAAAAAGGAATCGGCGAGTAACAATGATACACTATACAGAAAGAAGGAATAAATATGAGACATTCCCGGGTGAAAAACCCCATAGTAAAGTACATTGGTGCCAACAATTACCAAACAAATGCTAGTGAAACTAATAAAAGGTAAAAAAAACCGTACTAAGAAAAAGTAAAGACAAATAGCACCCAGTAACATGTAAAAAACTCCGGCAACATCGATGGCCCTCTTTGTTTGGGTCCCGTTAATTTTCATGGAGCGATGATTGAGCTTTGCATCAATCTTCATCCATAAATAAAAAGGTGCTTGAAGGTAGGCAACCCCGCAGGTATATTTATCTTTAATGATAGGGGAGGCCAAACTAAATCCGTGACCTAACAAGGTATCACTTGCAATGGGAAAGTTGGCAGATTTATATCCATAATCAAACCAAATAGGATTGTAAATGAAATAACCACCCTGATCAGCAAAGTTTTCGGCCTTCCAAAAAACCCAATCCTGGTTTTTGTGATGCTTAAATGAATAGGAAAGTGTAAAACAAGCAAGTATGGTGAAGATGATTAAATAAATGAGATGTACTCGCCATTTTGGTGCTTGAAAGTCCATCATGAATTATTTTTATTTCTAAGATCGGTAAGGGTATATAACGAGGTTTCATTCTGTTTCCCTCTGAATATTTTGGTGGTTACATATTCAGCTTTTATTTCGGGAAGAAGGTCTATTCTTCTTAAAAGATTTTCGCTAATTAATATTTGACGTTTCAATGTAATGCATTGGTTAAGGATTCTTTCAGTTGTGTTGATTACATCACCATGAAATACAATTTCTGATTTTATTTTTCCTACCTCACCTGTTATTACTGTGCCTCCGTGTAATCCTACTTTAAATTCAGGAGCAATTCCGAATTCTTTAATGTAACTCTCCCTTAAACGATTCATTACTTTTACAATTCGGAAATAGCTTCGAATACAATTTGAATTCTTTAATCCATCTTTCATCTTCCACGTAACCACCACTTCATCTCCAACGTACTGGTAGATTTCGCCTCCATAGCGACTAATAGGCGTGGCAATATCGTAAAAAAATTTATTTAAGATGCCATGATATTTCTCTGTACTCATGCTCTCTGCCAGTGTTGTGGAGGAGTTGATATCAAGAAACATAAAGATTCTTTCTTCTTTTACGGGCTTATGATACTTACCCAAAATGTAATTATACATCATTTTTGGACCAATGATCCTACTTGTAAGTTTCACAAAATTCATAATGATACTAATCATGAAACTTGTCCACAGCATATTCAAAAAGTTCTGCCATCTAAATACATCCTTAAATACATCATTTTCGAAGATTTTGCTCCAGGGAAGATCAGTAAAAAATAAGTTATAAATTCCTACTGCAACGTATTCTGATAATTTAAAAAGAATAATAAGAGTAAATGTTCCAACCACCAGTGCAACTGGAAAACTATATTTTCTCAGGATTCTGTATTCAAAAAAATCATTGCCGAATTGGAGAAACAATCCAATAATAAATCCGGAAATGGAACCAATAATAAATGCATAGCTGGCAATCCCCCAAACATTTATACTTAATGAAATTCCGATGAACAAACCTAGGATCATCGAGAGAGAAATAGTTCTTAGAAACTCTCTTACTTTTTTAATGGTGGCCTTAGATTGTACAGTGAAAGAAGCAAGCTCTTCCTGTTGTAATCTTAAACTAATTTCTTTTTGATGCTTGTAGTTAATATGCTTTTGAGCTTCAAGATTTTCTTTGGCATATTTGGTATGAAACAAGGTTTCGTTGAGATATTGTAATTGAATATCACTCCATTGTTTATCAGAATATTCTTTGTTTAAATATACAGCCCATTCTTTGCGAAGAAGATCACCACGTTTATCAAAATTCGATCTTCCCATTGAAACCCGATCGGCATCAACTACAACTGCTTCAAGAATATTTCCACTTTCATGGCGATACTTGGTGGCCAGAATACAATTCTTGATAATCGAAATCTTTTCTTCCGGATAATCAATAGACCTTAAAAAGTCATCAGCAATGAGCTGACTTTCTTCTTCATGACCGATGTATTGTTCAACATATCCTAGATCGTGTAACCAGGCTGAAAGAATAACGATTTCAAGTTCGTTATCAGAAAGACCTTCGCCTTTTCCTATTTCTTCAGCAGCATCTACAATTTCTTTAGTGTGAACCAGATCGTGGAAGTAGAGATCCTTAGGTAACTTTTCTTCAAAAAGTTTTTCTACGAACTCACGGGTCTTATCTATAAAGGCTGACTGCACTTTACAAAAATACGAAATTTTAAAGAATTGTCTTTTAGCTTCTTGGATGGAATTGCAGTACAATATCCCTTAAATAATTTCTATCAAGATGTGTATAAATCTCGGTAGTAGTAATAGATGCATGTCCTAACATCTCCTGAATGGCCCTTAAATCCGCCCCTCCATCAATTAAATGGGTGGCAAAGGAGTGGCGGAAGGTATGGGGTCCAATATTCTTTTTAATACCTGCCTTTGCAGCCAAATCTTTGATAATTAGAAAAACCGATTGGCGCGACAAGGTTTTACCAAACTTATTGAGGAATACCATGTCTTCAAAACCCTTTTTTATGGATACATGAACCCTCACATGTTCCATATATAGCTTTAAATGTTTTACTGCTACCGAGCCAATTGGAACCAATCTTTCCTTGTCTCCTTTACCAATTACTTTTATAAACTGGTCTTGCAGAAAAAGGTTAGATATTTTAAGTCCCGTTAACTCTGATACACGCAAACCGCATGAATATAATGTCTCCAACATGGCTTTATTTCTTGCACCTTCGGGTTTTGATGAATCTATTTGTTCAATAATGGCATTTATTTCGTCAATCGATAAAAATTCAGGAAGTTTTCTTGCCAGTTTTGGTAATTCCAATAAACCCGAAGGATCATCTTTTATTTCATTTTCAAGTTTCAGATATTTATAAAATGCTCGAATGCCTGAAATTATTCTGGCTTGCGAAGAGGCTGAAAGCCCCAGGTTATATAAATGATGTACAAACCCTGTAAGATCAGCTAAACGTGCCTCTATTGGATTCTTTTTCATATTATCCATATAATTGAACAGCTTACCAATATCCTTCAAATAGGCTTCAACGGAGTTTTTCGACAACGATTTTTCCAGTTGAAGATAAGCCTTGAACCCATTATGGTAATAAGTAAAATTCAATGTTCAATTATATACAGTAAAAGTATAACTTTAACAAAAAATATTCTGTCATGAAGATTTTAGTTATCAACGGACCTAACTTAAATTTATTGGGTAAAAGAGAGCAATCTATCTATGGTAACTTTAGTTTGGATGATGTAAATAATGAACTGATAAACACATTTCCGCAAGTCGAATTTGAATTTTATCAGAGCAATGTTGAAGGTGAATTGATCAATGTAATTCAAGCATATAAGGGAGATGCAATCGTAATCAATGCCGGAGGATATACACATACTTCTGTTTCTATAGCCGATTCGCTTCGTGCCGTTGCAAAACCTTATGTAGAAGTACATATTTCAAATGTGTATGCTCGTGAATCTTATCGCCACGTATCAATGATGACGGCCCATGCAAAAGGAGTTATTGCCGGTCTGGGAAAGGATAGCTATATTTTTGCTGTGGAACATTTATTGGGGTAATTTTTTTTGGCGACCGTACCGGGCTATTTCAGGGTACGCTTCGCTTCCGCCCTGTGAGCCCTCCTTCGTCGGCCTTGCATATCCCTGCCGCGTTTACGTCAAGAATGATAAATCTACGATAAGATGAAACAACGGGCAATTGCCCGTCGCTGCATAACGTCTTTGAATCGTCTTTTTATTATATTTGAAAATACATTTAAACAAATAAAGAACTATGGCACGACATGCAACCGCCGTTTGGCAAGGAACTGGTAAAGAAGGAAAAGGAAATCTTACTACACAAAGCGGAACTTTAAACAATACTCAATATTCCTTTTCTTCTCGTTTCGAGGAAGGAGTTGGAACAAATCCAGAAGAATTGATCGCAGCGGCACACGCGGGCTGTTTTACAATGAAACTTTCATTTCTTTTAGTAGCAGCAGGATTTACTGCTGATAAATTGGAAACCAAATGTGAAGTAACTTTGGCGGATGGATCTATCACCAAATCACACTTAACTTTAAAGGCTTCAATAATAGGAATTACGAAAGAAAAATTTGATGAATGTGCAGCTGAAGCAAAAACGACTTGTCCTGTTTCAAAAGTATTGAATACCGAAATTTCTTTAGAAGCTACATTGGCTTAAAACTATAGTAATGTGCTTCCGTATTAATTTACGGGAGCATATTTACCATTATTTGCTTTTATTGCAAACTCATGTAGTTTCATTTTTAAATATTCGGCTGATTCAATATCGGTAGTTTTAAAAGCCAATAAATTAATTCTTCTATCATTAAAATAGGCATTCAAATCGTAAGCAGAATGTTGTGTTTGGTTATGGAACCCAGCTTTTTCACTATATACCCTTTTTTCGGTTTTGCGATATTTAGCGTCAATAGTTACACGTTCAATATCTTTTAATTTTTTTCGTGTACTTGAAAGTGGGATAGGTAGTATACCCTGCTTTATTATCAAATCTTCAGATGTTATTTTAATAGTTATAGTATTGAAAAGTCCGGCAAGTCCAACGTACAGAACCACCAGCGCCAACATTCCAGGCCATATTACTCCAACTCTTAGCCACATAAAAGCAAAAAAGGCTCCTATTAAAGTGGGGAGTATGTAAAACGGGAATGATTTCCATTTTCTTTTAGCAGTAAAACTATCGGCGGTATTTTTTATGTTATAAAATCCCGAAAAGTAACTTTCTTTTGGTGTTGTTTGGCTCATATCGTTTATTTTGAGTAAACATACGATAGTAGGCATAGAAGGGTTCAAATATGATATATCCTGCTGACTTATGTACACAAACTACAACTTATGGATGATTTTACATACGGAATGTCTCGATTAATTGGTTATTAGTGTTTGGGTATTGGTTGTGGAACCGGAATTGCGTTTCTTGTCTTTAGTAGAGCATGAAGATAGAATCCTACTTCGTAAAATCCCCTTTCAAATCACTGAACTTTCTCTTCTTCTTAATGAAAAATTCAAATACAACCGAATTTTTATAGATCCTTCCTACTTTCCGATTCGGAACATTTTTTCGCTTTTTCATAGTTCTAAAAAAGTAGAAATAATAACTCATGTGGGCCACGAAAACTGCCCATGCATTTTTCAATCCGTTCTTATGTGGTAAAAATGAAATGGCTGCTATACCATCAAGAATCATCCTTAAAAATAACAATGGGAAGAATGATCTCTTCGGTAAATTTTTCGTCATCAACATTAGGTTATTTCTAAAGTTGAGAAACGTTTTCTTGGGAGACCCCATTAGCAATGTTCCTCCACCTACATGGTAAACCAACGATTCCGGATGAAAATAAACATTATGCCCAATGTTTTTTATTCTCCAGCATAAATCTATTTCTTCCATGTGGGCAAAGAAATCTTCGTCAAGTCCACCCACTGAATGATAAACCTCCGAACGAATAAATAAAGCAGCACCACTTGCCCAGAAAACTTCCGTGATCTGATCATATTGACCTTCATCTTTTTCGAAAATGTGAAATATTCTTCCTCTACAAAAAGGATAACACCATTTATCAATGTATCCTCCACCTGCACCTGCGTATTCAAATTCATCTTTTCTATGGAAGGCTCTAATCTTTGGTTGGCATGCAGCAATGTTTTTATCCTGATCCATTAATGCAATAATGGGCTCAATCCATCCCGGGGTAACTTCTACATCCGAATTGAGCAAAACATAATAGGGAGTATCAATATGTTCAAGTGCCCGATTGTAACCTGCCGCAAATCCCCAATTTTGTTTGAGAGCAATAATTTTAACAGTAGGAAATTCTTTTTTGAGCATTTCAACAGAACCATCCGTCGAAGCATTATCGGCAACATAGATGTCGGCATAATCCGGACTATTTTGCAGCACAGCGGGTAAGAATTGCCTCATCAGCTTCTCACCATTCCAATTCAATATTACGACTGCAACTTTAGCCAAAACAATTACTTAACGACAAAATTAGGAGAATTTACTGATCTATGGAGATCAATTTAGTTATCTAGGGTTATTATAAAGATCTCTTGCCCACTCCCCAAAATTTGGATTCATGGAGTCCTGATCGCCCTTAAAGGTATTGTTTCTCGACTTCAGGATCAATTCCCATTGACGGTTCTGAATCTCACCTCTAAGATCAGAGTGAAGCAATCTAAAATCGTTAGATACAATATCATCACAATAGAAAATAAATTTAACCCTTGTTTGAGCACTCAGTTTATAATACTGCCAGATTTCATAAGGGTATGAGCTTGGCTCAAAATGACGTGCTGAGATTGAATTTGGAGGGCCATAACGAAGGAAAACCCTACCTCTTGGTGTTAGATATCCTTTGCTGATGCTTGTACCGTATTCCTCATTTACAAAACCCACAAGGTTGTTGTAGCTTTTAAATTCCGAATAAGATTTATAAGGCTGTCCTGGATCATCAGGATATCTGCTCGTCCAGAAGGCGTATAAAAACTTACGCATGGTTTGAGGATCATTTTCATTTAGAATATTGATAATATAATCGTACTCCTTTCCTTCACAAATAGGTCTTAGGGAATGTAGATATTCCTGTAATGAATCCTGTTTTAATCCATCAGCCCAGGTTTGGTCAATGCTAATGGTTTTATACGAATCTTCTGTAATTCCTGCGTAAAGATTTTCACGATCAACAGGAACCGAAACTCTTGCTTTAAATTGGTTAAGGCTATCACGTATTTCTACAACAAAATTATAGTTCCCGGGTCCCAGACTTGCAATTGGAAATTCTGATAGAACTACCGTGAATTGTTCAGCCTTCATTCTTTTTCTTACTAGAAAATCCTGTAACTGAATTCCGGTACTTGCATTTTCCAGATAACAATTCATTAAATATTTACCACCTTCGTTTAACGCCTTATTGGCATTTGTTATCTCAGTATAAAATACCAGTTTTCCTTGGTCAGAAGCATAGTAGCTTCCATGGTACGGAAGGATATCATATCCTCCTTTGCTAAAACGATTTTCGTTTTCAGTGGGAACTACAAAATCCACCAATTGAATATTGGAAATAAACATTTCCGACTGGTTTACATCAGAAGCGGTAAGTGTATCCTTTGTAACAAAACTATTTTCTATTTGTGAGTTTAAATCACGAACCGATAATTCCATATAACTAATTCCAATTGGAATCATAATTCTTTTTACGTCATAAACATCCGACATCAATGAATCATTTATTCCAAATTCAAGAGTGTTTATATTTACTTTTTCAAAAGAGAATATTTTGCTGGTATCTTCATAACCAATTACCAAAGTAACTTCAAGATGACCCTGTTTCTTTTCATTGCCGATACTTTTGTAATTGATGGTTCTTCCTTCTACCCAGTAGTAAAGTTCTACATATGGTTTTCCTTCTGGAGTATAAAAAATATAATAATCATAACCACCCGATAATGAATAAGTTTTAATCAGGCTAAGGAAGCAAATAAGAATTAAGACAAGGCGTTTCATAGCGGAACCTCTTTGTTAGTAAGCTTAAAGGTACGAAAAAATAGCCCATTCTTAAGGACAATTTTTACTCTTTATCGGTTTTTGCGCTTCTGATCCTTCATGTACAGGTACATTTTATCGCTTAAACCTGCTGATGGCAGAGCCGAAGGAGAGAAAACGAACTTTCCTTCTTTATCGATAAAAAACGCCGCCGGATAGCTAACCACTTCATAGTCAATTTCAACTGATGGGTCAATCAACAGGAAGGTCCACTTCAGTTTATTTTCATTAATGAAACTTTGCAATGAAGAATATGTGCAATTAGAACAAACCGTAACAAAGGTTACATCTTTTCTAAATTCTTCGTAAATACTCTTAAGTGCAGTAATTTCTCTAATGCTTGCAGGATCATCAGGAGCAAAAAAACTGATGAATAAATGTCGGCCACCATATTCGGTAATGGCATGAATATTTCCTTCCGTATCTTTTCCTTCAAAATTCGGATACTGTTTACCTGGTTTTAAACGACCAATTACCTGTAGAAAATATTCTGCGATACCTTTTATTTCGGTTAAAGTTGTTTTGTTTTTTAGCTCTGCTACCAGATTTTCCAATTTGTATTTATCGTAACCTGGCATATAATACAGATCGAATAATCCTTTTATGCAAATAAGTTCCGCTAATTTAACATCATCCCCAAACTCACTTCTTTTAATCACTGCCAATACAGTATCTATAGGTGTTCCGTTTGCCACAGCATTCTGTAATGATGTAGAACTTCCTTTAATTTGTTGATTCATATATCCGGTATAGAATTCATTGAAGAAATCCATGTATTGCGGATGCGTGTATAAAATAGGTCTGTCCTTTAGGTAAGTTTGGTAAAATGTTTTTCTGCTTTTATAATTGGTATTAGTCATTAATTCGGCCAACTTATATTCTTTGTATTGCAAAAAATACGGGTCCTTTATATAACCATATCTAGCTTCGAGTGAATCCAGATATTTTTTCAATTTAGGTTTAATTTTCCCTTGGGTAATATCTTCATAGTTAAAAATGGAAAAATAATTGATTTGATAATCGAGATTTGATACCTGATATAAAAGGAGGTTGGTATCCGTTTCTGTTGGATAGTAAAGATCTTCACCATTTGGGTCGGGTATTTCCAAATTATACAAATGTCCCGGTTCAAGTAAAAGAGAATGAGAATTACTCCCAATATGAAGCAAGTATTCACCTGTTGCGACTCCCGAAACTGTTAAGCTGAATTTTCCATCATTTCCAATTGTTTGGGAAATAAGGGTAATCTCTGTTTTGGTGATGTAATCATTGTACCTGGTAAGCGCAATAGGTGTATTGGCTAGCATTGGTGCATTCCCGATAATCTCAATCGATTTGGTTTGAGCTGTTATTATACCAAGGAAGGTAAAGAGGATTATACTAAGCTTTTTTCGCATATGAAGTGGTCAAGGGATATTAGGTTAACGTTTCAATATGCCAAACTATTATTCAATAATGATGCCGTTTGGTATAAATTGGGTAATATCTCCTCCGTAACGATGAATATCCCTTACGATGGATGAATTAACAGAGGAAAGTAAGGGACTGCTCACCAGAAAAACTGTTTCAATCTCTGGACTGATGGAGCTATTAGCTTGAGCAATATTTTTTTCAAACTCAAAATCTGTAGATGATCGTAATCCGCGAAGTATGAATTTTGCTTCTTTTTCTTTGCAATAATTAACTGTTAAGGTATCGTAAGTATCTATTTTGATCTGCTGATATTTCTCAAATATTTTTTCCAGCCATTGTTTCCTTTGATCCAGCGTGAAATAAGTTTGTTTATTTGAGTTATGCCCAATAGCGATGATAATCTCATCGAATAAAGGAAGTGCTTTAAGCACCAAAGCCTCATGCCCTTTAGTAACAGGATCAAATGTACCCGGATAAACAGCGATTCTTTTACTCATATTAATTTATTAAAACTGAAAAATACTAAAGTTAACGTTACCGTATTTTCTTACTTCTTCAAAATGCGGAGTGTTGTTAAAATCACAATCATCTCCATGTTCCAAAATTAATAAACCTTTAGGTTTTACAACCTTATTTTTTATAATAATTGAAGGAATCTCCTCTATACCTTTAAGCACATAGGGCGGGTCGGCAAACACCAAATCAACTTTAATTTGTGTAAAACTGATGTATTTAAACACATCCTCTTTAATTGTCTTTATCCCTGTAGCTTTCCAGGAAACGCAGGTTTGCTGAAGGAATTGAATACAGTTTCTGTTATTGTCAACAGCAATAATCTCCTTACAACCTCTGGAAGCCATTTCAAGGCTAATTGCCCCAGTACCGCTAAACAAATCCATGGCTGATATTTCTTCAAAGTTGATGCGGTTGTTCAGAATATTAAACAACCCTGTTCTTGCGAAATCGGTGGTAGGTCTTACTGGCAGGGTAGATGGAGCATTTAGCTGTCTGCCTCTAAATTGTCCGCTTATAATTCGCATAGAGCAAAGATAGTAAAGTGGAAGTACCAAAACCCAAAACCCATTGGGTTGAGCTTACCTGGGAATTTGTTATTTGGAATTTGGTATTTTTGTCACATGGAGATCATAACTCGTGGGCATATTTATTTTGCCATTATATTCATAATAGTTTTCGCAATTGTTTTGGTTTTTGTTTATCTGAAAGATCTAAAATCTCACAGGAAAAATTTTAAAAATTCCTGGAAAATTATATTGATTTTGACAATTCTTTTTGTGTTGTTTTTATTCTTTAAAAACTGGCTTATTCAACTTTAATTCTGGACAGAATTTGTTTGAATTCACTTAGAATAATTGCGGTTGCACCCCATACCTTTTCGTTTTCAATTTCATAGTAAGGAGCTTCTATTTTCCAGTTCGTTTTTCCGCCTGACATGAATGATCCTTCTTTTCTTATTTCGTCGTTTAACAAAACATTTATTGATAGGAAAATAAGCTGGTCAACTTCCTTTTCATCAGGATGAAAAAACGGAGTTTTTTCACAATATCCAATGAACGGATAAACAAGAAAATTACTTGGGGGAATATATATTCTGCTGAGTTTCCCGATTATTCTAATCTGATCACAGCAAACTCCAATTTCCTCAAAGGTTTCGCGAAGTGCTGTTTCACCGTAATTTGCATCTGCCTCCTCATATTTACCCCCGGGAAAGCTGATTTGTCCGCTGTGGACACCATCGTACGATGGCCGCTTGATTAATACCATTTTACATTCATGATTATCCTCAAAAAGTACAATCATAACAGCACTTGTTCTAACCGGAACCTTGGTGTTCGAAAGATATTCTTCGGTATCTCCTCTACCCATGGGCGACATTAATGCATGGGCCAACGATCCCGGCAATCCCTGTTTTAATGCCTCTTCTAGTTTTTGAACAAATAAATTCACAGCTCAAAATTAGCATAATGCACCGTTTTCTATCTACAAATATCTGAAGCTGCTCGTCTGTACAAACGTGCTAAGAATCCGTTGTTTTTCCTTTAATACAGCCAGTTTTTTCGTGTTAACAATGACTTTACCTCCTGGTTCCCTAGCTATTATATCTTTATTAAAACAATTTCGAAAGGTTGTATTCTAAATTATTAATAATATATTTGAATTAAAGCACCTTTCTAATGCCTTTTAAAGAATCAGAGTTAATTATAACCCCCCGTGGTTCTGTTTACCACTTGGACCTTAAACCTGAGAATATCGGTGATTATGTTATACTCGTAGGTGACCCCGACAGAGTAAAAGAGGTTTCTCGATATTTTGATTCCATTGACTTCAAAACACAAAACCGTGAATTCGTTACCCATACTGGTAAAATGGGCAATAAGAGTATCTCTTGCGTTTCTACCGGAATTGGGACAGATAATATTGATATAGTACTCAATGAACTGGATGCAGCAGTAAATATTAACCTGCAAACCCGAGAAGAAAATGTTGAAAAGAAAAAGCTAAATCTTATTCGGATTGGCACAACAGGCTCTCTTCAGCCTACTCTTGAAGTAGATGAATATATAGCTTCGGCCTTCGTTATTGGATTAGATGGTTTGCTCAATTACTATAAATACAACAAAAGTATTGAGCAGATGGATTTGATAGACCAGTTCATCTGGCAAACCGGATATCCTTACATTTTTGCAAAGCCCTATGTATTCAAGGCAAATGAAGGGTTATTGAAAATGATGAGGGAAAAATGTCAGGTTGGAATTACCCTTACTGCTCCCGGATTCTACGCCCCTCAAGGCAGACAGCTGCGCTATGAACTTCAGAATCCTGAATTAATTGACAACTATACCAAATTCAGATATAATACCTACAAGGCCACTAATCTTGAAATGGAGGCATCAGCCCTGTATGGTTTAGGAACTCTGCTAGGCCACAATGTATGCACCGTTTGTGCAGTTGTTGCGAATCGTGTGAATAAAACATTTTCAAAGGATGGTCACGCTGCTGTAGATGGATTGATTAAATTTGTGCTTGAAAGTATTGTAAAAGCATAAATGACTAAAGTATCTGAAGCAAACCCAATTGATTTAAAGACTGGTTTTTTACCCTTAATGGAACATTTTTATACCATTCAAGGGGAAGGTTTCAACGCGGGTAAGGCAGCCTATTTTTTGAGATTAGGTGGATGCGATGTGGGATGCGTTTGGTGTGATGTTAAAGAGAGTTGGGATGCTTCTATTCATTCTCAGGTTAGCGAAACCGAAATGATGGATTATGTTAGGAGCATAAGGGCAGAAAATGTAGTTATTACAGGTGGGGAGCCATTGATGTATAACTTGAATTCAATTACACAACTACTTCAAAGTAATGGATTTAAAACATGGATAGAGACTTCTGGCGCCTATGAGCTTACCGGAAACTGGGATTGGGTGTGCTTATCCCCTAAAAAGTTTAAAAAACCGGTTGAAACGGTTTATAAATATGCGAATGAGTTAAAGATCATCGTTTATAACAAATCAGATTTTGAATGGGCCTTGGAGCATGCTGATAAAGTAAATGAGGCATGCAAATTGTATTTACAAGCCGAATGGAGCAAAGAAAAAGAAATGTTACCGCTTATTATCGATTTTGTAAAACAAAACCCAAAGTGGACCATTAGTCTTCAAACCCACAAATATTTGAATATTCCTTAACAAGATAATATGATCAAAAAGCATTTTTTTCTTCTCTTTATTTCGGTTTTTCTATTGGTAAGCTGTCAAACTGTTGGTCATACCCAGTATTCTACTGGTAATAAAAAAGCCATCAAACTTTTTGAGGCAGGTTTAAAATGCTATAACGAATTTGATGACAAATGTGCCATCCGAAATTTTGATGCGGCCCTTAAACTGGACCCCAAATTTTGTGAGGCCTATTTAGCAAAAGCCATGCTGTATAAGGAAAAAAAACAGTTCGATCTTTCTGAAGAGAGTTTGTTAAAGGTGATTGAAATAGATAAAGTAACTTTTGCTGACGCTTATATTGCTTTGGGAGAGATCTATCATGAACAGTTTAAATTTGGAAAAGCTTCTCAAGCATATCTTGATTTTTTGAAAAACGTGAAGAAGATCAAAGAGGAAAGAAGACTGGTTTACGAGAGGAAAGCATATATTGATTTTGTAGCTGATTCTATCATTACGCATCCTGTTCCTTTTGAGCCTAAGAATATGGGGCCCAATATTAACAGTGCAAACAGTGAATATCATCCTTCGTTAATAGGGGATGGATCGTTTTTAATTTACACTGTTTTGGAACCTGGTTCAAGTGAAAATTGCCAAACATTGAATGGCAAAATGGAAGATTTTTATCAATCAACTTATGGCAAAGACTCTATTTGGACCATGAGAAAAAACTCGGGAAGACCACTCAATACTGATTGTAACGAGGGGGCCGCCAACATATCTCCTGATGGACGTTATCTTTTCTTTGCTGCAACTACACAAATAAACATTCATGAAGGGTCTATGGATATTTATTATTCTGAGAAGATCGGAACTCAATGGTCAACACCACAGCCTTTGCCGAATAATGTAAATTCAGGTTCATTTGATTCACAACCTACATTTTCCAGCGATGGAAAAACATTGTATTTTACCAGTAACAGAGGTGGTGGAATGGGGGGTAACGACATTTGGAAAACAACATTAAAAGAGGATGGTTCATGGACCAATCCTTTTAATCTTGGAAAAGAGATCAATACAAATGGAAACGAAATTTCACCATTTATTCATCCCGACAATCAGACATTTTACTTTTGTACTGATGGACGGTATGGGGTAGGAGGATACGATTTTTACTTTAGCAGAATAGATGTTGATGGCCATTTTTCGCAACCGAAAAATATTGGATATCCGATCAATACTCCATACGATGAAAGAAGTTTAGTGATTAGTGCTGATGGAACAAGAGGATATTTCGCCAGTAAAAATATTGAAGGTGGAATGGGGGAATTCGATTTATATTCTTTTGAATTATATCCGGAAGCTCAACCCGTTTATACTACCTATTTGAAAGGACATATCTATGATAACAAAACGAAAGTTCCTCTTCAGGCGAATTTTGAATTAATCGATGTTGAAACTGGACAAGTAATCATCACTTCCTTCTCCGATGAAAAAACAGGAGACTTCCTGGTGTCAATTCCTGAAAACAGAAGATATGCCTTAAATGTTAGCAGAGATGATTATTTGTTTTATTCAGATGCATTTGACATGAAGTTAAAGGAAGGACTGAAGGGTTCGAGACAACCTTATCTTTTGGAAATTGGATTGAAACAAATTGATCTTACGGGTGGGTCAATCGTTTTGAAAAATGTATTCTTTGATACAGATAAATCTATATTAAAAAATGAATCATTCGTTGAGTTGCAAAAATTGGTGGATCTCTTAAAGAAAAATAAGACCATGAAAATTGAGATCTCAGGTCATACCGATAATCAAGGTGCCAAAGCTCACAACCAAACTCTTTCTCAAGACAGAGCAAAGGCTGTTTATAATTACCTTGTTTCTAATGGAATTGAGGCTTTGAGACTTACCTACAAAGGTTATGGAGATACCCAGCCAATTGCGGATAATGGCACTGAAGAGGGCAGAGCGCTTAACCGAAGGACTGAATTTAAGGTAACTGGTAAATAAAAGATGCAGCCTTTTATTGGTTATTGGCATCTAATCACTATATTTATTATCTGCAATCCAAAGCGGTTTATGAAGAGAACAGTTACCTTACTTTCGTCTTTCCTTATCATATTTACTCTTCAGGCTCAAAGCCGCTATTCATTTATTGAAAATAGGGGTCAATGGGGTACCGATTTTCTCTATAAGGCAGATATCCCAGGTGGAGCTATGTTTTTAGAAGATCATGGGATTACTTATCACATGATTGATTGGTCTGAATGGCATAATATGCATGGAAATCCATTAAAAATGGATAGAGATCCTATTTTAAAAGGACATACAATCAAAGTTAATTTTATAAATAGCTCGAAGCCTTCTCATATTACATCATCTAAACCACAATCCTATTATAACAATTATTATCGCGGAAATGATTCAAAAAATTGGGTAAGTGAAATTTATCCGATGGGAGAATTGGTTTTTGAAAATGTTTGGAATGGAGTTGATATTCGTTATCATTCAGCAGGAGGGAAATTAAAATACGACTTTATTCTTGAATCAGGTAAAAACGCTTCTTATATTCAGCTGGACTATACCGGAGCTGATAACATTAGAATAGAAAACGAAGCTCTCGTTATAAAAACATCTTTAGGAGAGATTATCGAAGAAAAACCGTATGCATATCAAGAGGTGAACAATGAAAAAATTGAAGTTCGATGTGCATTTTTATTAACTGGTAGCTCTGTAACTTTCGAACTGGGAACTATATTATATCCTGATCAACCAATTATTATTGACCCATCAATCATTTTTGCATCCTACTCAGGTTCTACTTCTGATAATTTTGGAATGACAGCTACCTATGGTGCAGGAGGATTTTTATACGCGGGGGGAACTGCGTTTGGACCCGGATATCCTACAACAGCAGGAGCATATCAAACTACTGCAACTGCAGGATTGGGTATTGCTGGATGTACGGATGTGGTTGTAACTAAATATAGTCCTGATGGAGATTCTTTAATTTATTCAACTTATTTGGGTGGCGGAAACGCAACCGATGGTACCGAAACGGTGCATAGCATGATTGAAGATAGTCAGGGGAATTTATGTTTGTATGGAGTAACCAGTTCTACAAATTTTCCAGTTACACCAACAGCTTATGACATTACACATGGCGGTGGTGGTTTTATTACCTTTCCACAAAACGGAAGTACATTTAATTCAGGAACGGATATTTACGTTACAAAATTCAATTCAAACGGAACTGCATTAGTTGGTTCAACCTTTATTGGTGGATCTGGGAATGATGGAGCTAACTATAATATTACAACTACCCTGTATGATTCTTTAATGTTTAATTATGGAGATCAATTTAGAGGTGAAATTTATGTTGACTCATTGGACAATGTTTATGTTGCAAGTTGCACTCAATCGAATGATTTTCCAACGGTAAATGCATATCAATCTACGTATGGTGGTAGGCAGGATGCTGTAGTTTTTAAATTGGATAATACTTTGTCAAACTTATTGTTCTCAACTTATGTTGGAGGAGCCGGTGCGGATGCAGGTTACGGATTAAAGCTTGATAATAAGTTGAACGTTTATTTTACAGGAGGAACCAACTCCGCCGATTTTCCTACTACACCAGGTTCGTACGATCCTATTTACAACGGTGGTAAAGCGGATGCTTTTATCGCTTCACTTTCTGCTGATGGGGATAGTTTGTATAACGCAACTTTTATTGGAACCAATGCTTATGATCAATCATTCTTTATTGAAATTGACGCATACAACGATCTTTATATCTATGGACAAACATTAAATCCGGCAGGTTTCCCAGTAATTAATGCAACATATTCAAATGCAAATTCAGGACAATTCATTTTGAATATTGATAGTTCATTAACCAATGTTATTTATGCCTCTAAATTTGGGAATGACAATGGAACGGTAAATATTTCACCTACAGCTTTAAGAGTTGATATCTGTGGAAATATTTATATTTCAGGTTGGGGTGGAAATATTTTGGGGTCCACTCAAACAACTGGAATGCCTGTTACAGCCGATGCTTTTCAAGGGAGTTCAGGAGATGGGTTTAACTTTTATCTGGCAGTATTTACTACATACTTCAATAGTTTACATTTTGGCTCATACTTCGGTGGAGGAACAAGTCATGAGCATGTAGACGGAGGAACGAGTAGATTTAGTGATGATGGATATATTTATCAATCAGTTTGTGCAGGTTGCACAAACAATGATGATTTTCCAACTACACCAGGTGCATGGAGTAATACAAACAACAGCAACAACTGTAACAACGGAGTCTTTAAAATGTATTTTCCATTACCTGCGGTTACCGCAACTATTAATGCTCCATTATCAGTTTGTAAGGATAGGGTTATCAACTTTACTTCAACGACCTCTGGTGCAAATTATATCCATTGGACATTTGGAGATGGTGACACTTCCTCATTGCAAAATCCCACTCATCAATATGCTAACGAAGGAGCCTATGTTGTTACGTTGGTTGTTATCGACACCTCATTTATTACTTGTGTTTCATTTGATACCGCTATCGCTATTGTTAATGTAATTGATGGCGATACAACTTATACCTTGCCGAGCGTTACCATTTGCGCAGGAGTGCAGGAACAAATTGGGTTAACGCCTGATCCAACGCATAGTTATATTTGGAGTCCGGGTAGCACATTAACAAGCACAATAGTCGCAAATCCATTTGCGTTTCCTTCTTCAAATACTTTGTACACCCTTTTCGATAATGATAGTGTATGTACAGATACCATTTACCAAAATGTATTAGTCGATCTTCCACCCAATGCTGCATTTGATTATGTTTCGTTTATAAAATGTTCGGGAGTAAGTTTAAAATTAAATGATCTCTCAACTGGTGCAGATAGTACTGTCTTTTTTCTGAACAATCTTCCCATACCCGTAGGATCAGACAGTGTTACTTTGAATTGGGCAAGTTCTTATGTAATTACGCTTTGGGCTTATAACGGAGAATGTATAGACTCAACGTCTCTCATATTTAATTCCGGTAATTTTGGAGATCTGTTTAACCTTACCATGCCAAATGTATTTTCTCCATGGGTAACACCCGGAGTAAATGATCAATTTTGTCCTATTGGCTTAAATGGAGAGTATTGCTATAAAATGCACATGTTTAATCGCTGGGGAACTGAAATTTGGGAAAGCGAGTATAGCGAGCCATGTTGGGATGGCTTACATAAAGACACAGATGCAAGAGCTGTAGACGGAGTTTATTACTACGTTATAGAGTTTCAGGGCGGCGATCAGGCAGGATTCCTACACTTGATCAGTCATATTGAATAATTTCTAAAACAGGTTCTCAATTGCCTGAGCCAGATTTCTATCTTTTTCAGTAATAATGTCCCCCGCATCATGGGTTGATAGTTTTATTGTAACCCTGTTCCAGCAATTTGCCCATTCGGGATGATGCCCCATCTTTTCTGCGACAAAAGCTACTTTGGTCATAAAACCCCAAGCTGAAGTAAAGTCTTTAAAGATAAATTCTTTTACAAGCTGATTGTCAACTTCTGTCCAGTCCGTTTGGTTCATAGTCTTCTAGGTTAGTTACTTTATTTTTTGGAACGTAGATATATTTAGTTACTGTAACTCCATTTTCCATTTCCTCAACAGGAACTTGTACATATTCTGTTTTATCGTCTATCAATTCCCAATCATATTTTTTGCGACCAGGTAATTGTTTTCTATAGTAGATACTAAGTATAAATCCGGCTACAAATCCACTCATATGACCTTCCCACGATACGTGCTTTTCCAATGGAAAAATACCCCATATAATACTTCCGTAAAGAAAAACAATCAACAATGACAAAGCTGAGAGTCTATAATTTTTACTCCAAACTCCGCTAAAAAAAACATAAGCAGTTAATCCATAAATTACCCCAGATGCCCCAACATGAAAATCAGGTCGGCCAATTATCCAGGTCCAGAAACCGGCAAGCAAATACACATACATAAACACCCATCCAAAGAATTTTTTATAGAAATAATACAGAAATGAGGTTAATATAAAGAGGGGAGGCGTATTGCTTAGGATATGTTGCAAATCAGCATGTAAAAGAGGCATTGTAAAAATTCCATATAGGTGTGAAAGGCTTCTAGGAAGAACTCCATACTCTGATAAGTGAACATCATAGTATTGTTCGTAACCAAATACCAGCCATGGAACCACGGTTACCAATAAGCCTACAAATAAGGCCCGAAGTATTGAACTTCTTTTATTATCAGGTTCTTGCAGCATAGAGTGGTATCAGAATTGAGCTAATGTAATGATTGACATATCAATTATGATCTATTGTAAAAGTAATTGGTTTCGGGCATTAAAATTGTTATAGAAGTTGATAATATCTTTAATTTTGTTAAACGACCTCGTTTTAACACAATAAAAATCAAACATGTTTTTACAATATGAGAAAAGCCATCTTGTTTCTTGCATTCATCCTTATGATCAATTTGAATGCTCAAATAAATCTTATCAAAACAATTGATCTTGAATATCCGATAGCCCGGATAGTTCATTTTCCAAAGTGTGGTGACAACCCATTATACCTTTGTAAAAAACCAGATGAAACTTATGTTGTTGTAAATGATGGAATCATATTCGAGATAGCAAAAAATGAAAGTTTACTTTTTGCTGATCATTTTCACATTTATACATCCAGTTATACAGACACCGAAATTACTTTAAGAAAGTATGAGGAATCAGGAATGAGTTATAAGTTGTTGAAAGAATTAAAACTCGCAAGAAAGGTTGGAACTCAGCATTATTATTTGGATATAGAAATGACTGAGGACCATTTATTCTACTTTGCCTATCAGCCAAATACGGTTGCAAAACCACAAGAAGCTACCGTTGATTTTTACAATGCTGATCTTGACAAGGTGTTTTCTATTAAAGAAGACCTCTCCGTTTACAACATACATTGCTTTGGAATGGACAGTGTTTTAATCCTGAAGGAATATGTATATGACAAAACCTTAACAACCCATTTATATAACCATACGGGTAAATTATTGAAAGAAGAATCTTTTCATTTATCATTTAAACCAAGCACTCAATCTACAGTAAATGACTTTTTAAGAGACGAAGGAATCATTTTTACCCTGGAGCAGACAGACACATCCCGAACCCATGTAATAAAATTTGATCATGCAGGGAAGTTGCAATGGGATGAAGTTTTAGAAGATCATTATTATGGATTTTCTGAATATGACCAGCATATAATTACTTATGGCGGTGGTAGCTTTACAAATCCTGATTACAAAGTATTATTTATTGATGAACTAAAAGGTTCTATTGATCAACAAATAAATTTGACGCAATACTATGATGATTTTTTAAAACAAAAGGGAATTAAAAAAGAAGAGCATTCTTTTATTCCATTTGGGTTTAATGTAAATCCGGAGCATACATGGATTTCATTTGTAATGAGTATCTACACAACAAATGGGAAAAATGCGGATGCTGATAGGATTTTGATTTTGCATGGACACCAAAAAGTACAAACTCTTGATATTGATTTACCTCCAAATGAACATCCTAAAGTAGTACCGACTGATAAGAACCATTTGATCGTTGGAATAGGGAAGAAGGTCTATATTTATAAGGTCGAATAATCTTTTTAGCCACAGAGAACACTGAAGTTTTACACTGCGAGGTCGCTGAGTATCGATTCTCTGTGCCCTCTGTGGTTTAATGAGCCAATATCTTCTCAAAAGCCTTCCTAATCCCGCCATTAATCTCTACTTCTCCGCAATAGGTATATCTTAGTTTTTCGAAAATTTTCAGAATAGGAATATTGTCGAAATTGGTATCAACTTTTATGCTGAATATATTATTCTTTAATGCAATTTCCTCGGTAAAAATGAGCATTTGTTTTGCAAGACCTTTCCCTAATTCTTGTTCTGAAATGGCGATTCTATGCACTACTACAAAATCTTCATTTGTGATCCATGTTCCTTTTATTTTAGCATAAGCGGGTTCGTCATTAATGAGAATGGCAGCATATCCTACAATGTGGTCATTATGATCTGTTAAAACGTACCCAACACCTTTTTTGATGTCATTTTGTATTGTTTTCTCATTGGGATAACCGTCTTGCCACTGTTTACTTCCGTCATTCTTTCTGCGCAGGATGGCTCCTTTAATAATATTCCATATTTGGGGAATATCAGTTAATGTCGCTTTTCTATAATTGTAATTCATTCAAAAATTTATCTGCTAACAATAGTAATAAAAACCTTATAAACTAATTAAAATGAGCTATGAGTTAAAGCAAAACATTAACAAAACTTATTGCTAAAACTGGTGTGCATCTTGTTGAAATACGTATAACGAGGTAACATTTAAAACTAATTTTATATGTGGTTCTTTAATGTATTTTTTAGCCTGCTAAGCCCAAGTATACCCACGGATACTCTTCCCGCTGATTCAGTTAAGATCGAGTTTACATTTGCCAAAATGGAACAAGGAAAAACTGATCAAAAGAATTACTACTATCAACTATCAGTTCAGAATACCAGTAGCCAATCAGTTTATGTAATTATCCCAAAATGGTTTGAAACTCAGCCTAAAGCATCAGGCATTATGAGAGATGTAGCCATTGATTCACATGATAACCTGATTGCATACTCGTTTACAGCTGATATTCCATTTGAAATTTACAAAATTGCTGCTTTTTCAAGTATTAAAGAGCAAAAATGCAAGATTAGAACCCGGAGCGATTTTTCAAAAATAACAAAAATGGAAATTCCTGTTTACGTGGTACACGAAGTAAAAATAGGAGAATTGCCAATTCAGGATTATGTTCAGCATAAGGATTTTTATGGGACAAATATTCCATATTCTTTTGTAGAAGCAAGTACCTTACATGAAACATTGGCCTTAAAATAGACCTAGATAACCTGTCCTTTAGATTGATAAGTATAAAGGAAAGGATGTCCCTTGCTAATATATTCCTAACCTCGATTCATTTACGGTTGATATTACTGGATATAAATTTGAACTGCCAAGCCCTGCATTTGATTATGTAGGAGATGGAATCAATTATCCCACAATGCTAGGAGGTTCCTGGGCTTATCTTGATATTCTTTATGGTGATTCAAGAAAGATCTCTGTTAAGCTAAATGAATTAGAAAAAGACAAAAAATTTTCGATCGCTAATTTTAAGGATAAATTCAAGAGTGAAGTTCCGAAAGAATTTAAATTGGCCTTTAGATTTTATATTGATAACGGGAAGGGAGAACAGGAAATTGACCATTTTAAAGTAAAAGTGGTGCCAGAATAATCGACGGCATTTAAAGTATCATTGTTTACTATTTCCCTTTTTTAATTCCTCTTTTAATTCCTCCATTTCTTCTTCAAGATCATCTTCCAATTTTTCGATGATTTCTTCCTGCATTTTTTTGTTTTTGTCTGCAACAAACCAGGATGCCAATGTTGCCGATAAAACACCAAACATTCCCACCCCTGTGCACATGAGGCAAATGGCAACTATTCTTCCATCTGTCGTTACCGGATAACGATCACCATACCCAACTGTAGTTATTGTTGAGAAGGACCACCAAATGGCATCTTCTCCGGTTTTAATGTTACTCTCAGGAGAAGTCTCGAATTGTAGTATAGCAATAGAAGAGAATAGTACCATAGTAATAGCTAGAATGGTAATAGACGCAAAAGTTCCAATCATTCTATCGGCGAACACATGGTTTAATACATTTTTTATAGATCTAAAAGATCTCAATAATCTTAAAAGTCTTATTAATCTCAGTAATCTTCCGTAACGAAGAAAATCAAACGTTGGAATACTGGCCAAGAGGTCTATCCATCCCCATTTCATAAACTTTAATTTGTTCTCGGCCTTAACGAAACGGACAATGAACTCAACAAGAAAAAACACACAAATAAGATCATCAATATATCTAAGTACCGTGGATACCTCAGGTGGAAGTTTAAAAAAGGTATCCGCTATAATAGCACCAAGCACATAGACCGACAAAAAAATCACGACCAGATTGATAAAACCAACCGGGTTTTCTTTTTTTGGTTCTGGTATTTTATCTTTTGTTTTTCTTGTCATTAATTAGTCAATTATTTTTTTTAATCTGTGATTCTTTTTATCAGTAAACCTTTTTCTGTTCTTCTTGATTTCAAATATTGTTGAATCGTTTCCTGTTTCTCTTACAAAATACATTTGTTGACCTTCCGGTTTATCGGAATTAAGAATATAAACAGTGGCATTTTCATCCTTTTCGTAACCTCTTTCGGTATTTAAAACATAACTATATTCTGCCTCCACAAATGGGTCATCAGCATGTGAAAGAGACATAGTGGCTGATAGATTATCTCCGGAGATTTCTAAATAAGTAGTTACACCTGCACATTTTGAGCATGGTAATATTCCCTCGTAACCTACTACTTTTGGTTGTTGTGTTTGGGTAGTTGTATCTTTTGCAGCAATGCTATCATTCTTCTCCTGAATTTTTGGTTGCATAATTATTTTGTTCCCGCAGGAACTTATCACGCTTGCAAGAAGCATTACAGCAACAAGATGGGTTGGTTTCATAGTTCTCTTTTATTTTCAAATATAGGATTTATTCATACATTTATTGAAATATCATTCTTACTTATTTAAGCTAGTAACAGTCTTAGTATGAAAGAAATAATTGAAAGATTAGATAAATGGGTCAGTGAAAACAGACCTGAATATTATAAAGACCTGAATACAGGGTTATCTGACTTCGAAATAAAAGCCTGGGAGACAAAATTTGGCTTTGAATTTCCAGAAGAATTTAAATGGTTGTATCAATGGAAAAATAGACAATCGAATTCAAATCGTGAATACTTTTTCGAGTATCAGCTTTTTGATTCTATGGAAATGGTATATGACCAATGGAAATTTGGGAAGGACGAATTATCGGAGGATAATGAAGAAGATTTTATAGCTTGGGGGCATAGTTGGCTGCGATTTACATCCATGTTAAACAGTGATGGGTTTTGCGTAGATGTAAAGGGTGATTTAGGTCATCCTGGAAGCATTGTGTACTATATTCACGATGATGAAAATGAAATGATTTATCCAAGTATGAAAAAATTGTTCGGGACAATTATTTCACAATTTGAACAAAGAGTATACGGCTATAATACAAAAGAAGACGGTAGGAGAGTTTTTGAGATTTTAGATGCTTCATAAAGAGACTACCATTCGACTATTCCTGTACATGGGATATTTAGTGTCCGGTGCCCTTGCTATAATACTTTTGTTAGTTGCGGCCCTGTTTGCTTATTTTTAGCCTTATTACTATTTTTACCAATTCATACCAAATTACCGATGTAAAGGCGATTCCGATACAAGTAAATAACTGTGAAATTCTTAGGGTTTCAAATTCAAAGAAAGTGGTTAATGGGGGTACAAATAGTAATAGACCCATAATGGTAATTGTGATGGCAAGAATAAGCCAAATTAGGTTGTTTTTATAGCGGATAGTTGTGAATATTGAATAGTAAAATGAACGATTCACAAGGGTTAAAAATATATTGGCAAATACTAAAACAGTAAATACCATTGTACGCGTATGAGCTTCATCAAATGCCTGGTAGACCGAATATTGATAAACCAATAAAGTTCCTGTGGTAATAACGATTCCTTGAATTATACTTGTGGTTAACTCTTTCCAATTAAAAAAAGTATTTGTAAATGGTCGTGGTTTTAGTAACATGCTGTTTTTCTCCATAGGCTCATTTTCAAAAATAATGGAGCAGGTGGGACCCATTATTAATTCTAAAAAAATGATGTGTACAGGTGAAAAGATATTTGGATATACCCAGCCTAATGCCAATGGAATAAAAACGGTGAGGATAATAGGTATATGAATGGATATAATGTATTGAATGGCTTTTTTTAAATTCGTATAAATTTTTCTACCCATTGCCACAGCGTCCACCATTTTTGATAAATCATCTTCTAATAATATAAGAGATGCGGCTTGCTTTGCTATTTCAGTTCCCTTCTTTCCCATGGCAATACCTATATGTGCTGCTTTTAAGGCTGGTCCATCATTAACGCCATCTCCCGTCATTGCTACAATTTGGTTGTTAGCTTTTAACGCATTAATAATTCTTAGTTTTGCTTCTGGAAACATTCTTGTAAAAATATTGGTCTGCATCGCTTTTATCTTTAATTCGGCATCCGATAATTTCATCAGTTCATCTCCCGTTAAACTTTGCTCAAAACCTTTAAAGGCGATTTGCTTAGCAATGGCAGTTGTTGTTTCAACATTGTCGCCTGTAATTATTTTTACAGAAATTCCTGCTTTATAAAAATGATCTAAAACAGTTTCGATATTCTCCTTTGGGGGATCGTAAAACGCAACTATTCCTTTAAATGTAAACTTAAATTCTTGTTGTTTTTTTGGATAATCATTGCCTATAAAATAACTTTCTCCAACACCCAAAACCCTGTACCCTTCATTAGTAATGGTTTGAATAGCTTTTTCAACGTGCTCTCTATCTTCATTTGATAGGTTAGAAACGTTCATCAACGCCTCGGGTGCTCCTTTGGTAGCTATAATTTTTTCGCCTAAATTATTTTCAAAAATATGCGTCATCATAGGTGGTTTTCCACCTAATGGATATTCATGAATCAATTTAAAAGTTGATCGTTCATCTGTACTGTGTAAATTACCATAAGCCGAATGCAATGCTATTTCCATAGGGTCGAATGGAATAGGTTCACTGGCCCACATAGCTATTTTGATCAATGCTTTTTCATCATCATCAGCTTCATCCGGAGTATTAATTTTTTGTGAACACATCGAAAATATTTTCGCCAAACTCATTTTATTTTCGGTAATGGTCCCTGTTTTATCTGTGCAGATAACCGTTGCAGAGCCCAATGTTTCTACCGTTTTCATTTGTTTTACAACAATCCCCATTTTCATTAAACGCCAGGCTCCAATCGCCATAAACGTGGCAAATGCCATAGGAATCTCTTCGGGCAAAATGCTCATAGCTAAAGTGAGGGCCTTGAGTAAGCTATCCAATAAGTTGTACGAACGAAAATAGTTGATAACCCAAACCACTACAAAAAATATGGCACCAGTAATCACTAACTTTTTTACAAAATTGTTTATTTGTAATTCTAAAGGCGTTTTTTCCTCTTTAATACTTTCAAGACTTTTGCCAATTTTACCTAACTTGGTTTCGTTACCAATATGGGTAATGGTAACAATAGCCAAACCACTTGCAACCGTTGTACCTTTAAAAATTAAATGATCTTCTTTTGATTTATCTTTAAAAACTGGGAACGATTCTCCGGTAAGAATAGATTCGTTTACCGAAAAATCATTGGAATGAACAATAATTCCATCGGCTGTAATCGAAGTTCCTTCTTCCACAATTAAACTATCTCCAACTACAAGATCTTCGCTTTTTATTTTTTCTGTCTTGCTATGCCTAATTACTTTACAATTGGGCTGGGTTAGGTTTTTTAGCTTTTGCAAAGCATTTCTACTTCTTGAGTCTTGGAATAAAGAAATAGCGGAAACGATAAGAATGGCTGACGAAAGAAAAACCCCATCACCTACTTTTCCGCTTACAAAATAAATGATGGAGGCAACTAACAATACAATAATCATTGGCTCTTTGACCAATTTTTTTATCGCATCTAAAATGCTGTTTTCTTGTTTGTAATTTAATTTGTTTTGTCCAAATTTATCTCTTGCTAGAATTACCTGCTCATCTGTTAAACCTTTTATATTGAAATTATTTTCAGCCATTATGAATGCTTGAAATATTGAAATTCAGTTAGCCCAACTTTATCTACACTATAATTCCATAAATCCAAACCCTTCATTTTATCATTCGATTCTTCGGATGAAGGTATAATTTTATCCCTGTCAAAATATTTGCCCGTAATATCTTCGTACTTATTATCCATTAACAGTTCTGCTAAAATTTTACCTGACAATTGAGGATTGCTTACCGCTCCTTTTGAAAAAATGAGTAAAATATGCTTGAGAAAAAAATTCCTAAGTGGTTTTTTATTTAATCCACCCAAGCCAGTATCGGGCATTAAGCCTGGATTGAAAGCATTAACTGTAATTGTATCGTCTTTTTTGGATGAAAGATATCTGGCTAATTCATAACAGTAAAATAATAAGCATAGTTTGGTGGTTGAGTAGCGTTGGCTACCTAAATTTTTTATTGGCCGTAAAGGTCTTTCCGGATATACCATTACTTTTCCGCTTTTATAATCAGGTCTAAAGGATTTCATAGGTCCATCATTTCTATGCAATTCACTACTTACAATCAATATATGACTTTTAGGGCGTAGATGTGAAAGTAATAGATTAACAAGTAAAAAATGGCCTAGACAATTAACCTGAAACGCCGTTTCTATACCATCAGAGGTTGTTGTAATTTCATTGCCCAAAGCTACACCTGCATTGCAAATAATACCATGAAGGGGAGGAGAATCACCTTTTAAAAAGATGCATACGAAATCACGAATTGATTGAAAAGAAGATAAATCGATTTTTCGAAAGACGATATTTCTATTCCCTGTTTCTGAAATAAGTTGTTCTACTGCGTGTTGGCCTTTTCTTTCATTTCTGCAAGCGATTATTACATACCAGTTTTTGCTACTTTGCAGTATATGCTTGGCACACTCAAAACCTAACCCGGTATTAGCTCCTGTAATTATTATTGTTTTTAACTTGTTCATTTTACAAGTGGCAGTTGCCTAGTAAGCTGTAGTTTACTCATTCTTGTTGATGATGGATTTATTGTCCGTAGTTTCGAGTAAGTTAGCATCTCTCCATTTATTAATACCTCCGTTTAACTCATATACTTCCTTGAAACCGTCTAAACGCATTTTTCGCGCTGCCGATGAACTTCTCCCACCACTTAAACAATAAACGAAAACTGGTTTTGATTTATCCAGTTTTGAAATTTTATTTTGAAAATTATTTCTCTTCCAGTCAATGTTTTGTGCATTTTGTAAATGTCCATTAGAATATTCTTCAGGGGTTCGAACATCAATAACTGGTACCGAAGGCAGTTCTTTTATCTTTTCTGAAAACTCAGTTGCAGAAAGATTTGTTTTTGAAGTTTGTGGTTGTCTGTTGGAGCAACTATTGAAAATAAAAGTGGTAACTACCACTAAAATGGATACATATTTTCCCATATTTTTATTGGTGTTGTTTAATTATTTCTTCTAACTGATTTGCTGTAACAACTCCTGATTGGCGCCATTTCACAATTCCGTTTTTGAAAAGAATGAGTGTTGGCACTCCTTGAATTTGATAAGCATTTGCTGCTTGAGGACTTTTGTCAACATCCACTTTTAGGACAGTAGCGTTGTCGCCAATTTTAGTTTTTAATTCTTCTAAAATTGGTTTCATTATTTTGCAGGGGCCACACCATTCGGCAAAGAAGTCTACCAATACTGGTTTGTCTGATTTAATAAGTTCTGAAAATGTTGCCATGTTATTTTAATTTTACTTCTTCAAATTCTATATCCTGAACTTCTGTTTTGGTTCGAGGAATTACTTCTGTGTCGCAGCTGCCACCAAAACAATTTCCTGTTGCACAACCAAAAGTAAAAATTTCCATTGAGGCAAAGTAGCCACCAAATAAAATACCCAACCATTTATGGTTTGTTACTGAGTTTATAATAACCGATGTTCCTAAACCAATATACAATAGTCTTGTAAATGTCCAGCCAGTTAAAATTCTTTGTCTCATTTTAAATGGTTTTAATTGTTGGAATCATGGTGATTTTTGATTTTATTGAATTGGAAATTAAACATGCTGCTTCGGATTTTTGCAAAACCCGTTCTGCTTTCTCACGGTCTTTTTCATTATTAATAATTACCGTAGGTTCAAGAATAACTTCACTCATTATATATTTGCCATCCACTAGTTCTAATTTGCCCTTGGATTTACAACTGAAATTTTTGAATTCAAGTTTTGAATTTTCAGCAATTGCCAAAAATGTTGTCATTAAACAGCTACTCACTGCAGCAGTAAACAAATGTTCAGGCGACCAGATTCCAGGAATGCCTTTCGGAAATTGAGGAGGAGTTGCTACTTCAATGCAACTGCCCGCATCAATATTTAGCTCAGGGGAGCACATAATACCTTTGCGTTCTGTATTCCATTTTACATCAACATTGTAGTAATGTGTTTCCATAATTATTAGATTTTATTTTGTAAACTCATCCATCCGCCACCGTTATGCACTTCGTTGAAGCCGTTTGATTTCAACATACTTTTAGCTGAAGCACTTCGCATGCCTGAGGCACAACAAGTAATAATTGGTTTTTCTTTTTTAATTTTTGAGAAATTGTTTTGTAAGCTCTGTAATGGGATGTTTAGAGAACCTTTGATATGTCCGCTCTGAAATTCCTCTTTGGTTCTCACATCAATTATTTGTGCTCCATTTTTAATAAGGTCTTTGTAGTCTACTTTTGGACCAATGCCAAATAAGTTTTTGAGTACTTGTATCATATTTTATAGTATTTGAAAATTATAATTTACGTCCATCCAACTTTCTCCATTTTCGCATTCAATATTACAACTTTTTAAAAAAGTTGCTTCTTGTCCACTTCTGCCGCCGCTTGCGCAGCAAAGAATGATCGGATGTTGTAATGATTTTATTTCTTCTAGTCGTTGTTGAATTTCTTGTAATGGAATATTGATGCTTCCAACAACATTTCCTCCCATAAACTCTTCGGGAGTTCTAACGTCAACAATGGTGATTTCGTTTTTACTCATTGATTTTCTTTTTTAGTTTTTTTTTTTCAAAACTGCTGAATAATACACCTCCTATTAGTGCCCCATACAACGCACTGTTTAATGGTTTAGAAGTAATGGAACAAGTGCCGCTTGCACAGCCCACAAAGTAATAGTAGGCATAACCGCCTACTGCGCCTATTAAAATACCAATAATGGTTAATTTGTGATTCAATATTAACTTCATTTTACAACATGGTTGTTGGGCAAACGTATTCAGTTACTTTAAATTTTCCAGTTTCTGTAATGGCTGAGAAACCACCATCTACATCAATTAAATTGTTGAATCCTCTTGCTTTTAAAATAGAAGCAAAAATCATAGAACGATAACCACCTGCACAATGCACATAATAGGTCTTGTTTTGGTCTATCATAGACATCTTATCATTAATATTGTCTAACGGGGCGTTTTGGGCATTTACAATATGTTCTGAATCATATTCGCTTTTTTTGCGTACATCCAGAATATTGATTTTAGAATTTTTTGTTTCCACTTCTGCAAATTCTTCTGCTGAAACGGACTTGATTGTATCTACCTCCTTACCTTCATATTTCCATGCATCAAAACCGCCTTGCAAATAACCTATGGCATGGTCGTAACCCACCCTCGCCAATCGGGTAATCACTTCTTCTTCGCGACCATGCTCAGTTATTAGAAGTATTTCTTGTTTAATATCAGGAATTAGAGTTCCTACCCAAACCGAAAAACTTCCGTCAATCCCAATGTTAATGGAGTTAGGAATAAAACCTTCTCCAAACGTTTTGGCATTGCGGGTGTCTAACACCAATGCGTTTGCTTCGTTGGCAATTACATCAAATTCATCAGGAGATAAAGCCCTTTTACCACGATAAATCACTTCATCAATCCCATCGTAGCCATTAATGTTCATCATTACATTTTTGGGAAAATACCCTGGAGGTGGCATCAAGCCCTTCAGTAATTCTTGTATAAATTGTTCCTTCCCTAAGCCCTGACGTAGCGAAGGGTTTGTTTTCTTTTGGTTTCCCAGGGTGTCGGAAGTTTCTTTGCTTAAATTTTTCCCACAGGCACTTCCTGCACCGTGAGCTGGGTAAATAATTAAATCATTGCTGAGTGGAAGAATTTTATTGTGTAGTGATTCATAAAGATGGGCCGCTAATTTTTCTTCTGTTAAATCTGCCATTACATGTTGTGCCAAATCAGGACGTCCTACATCGCCAATGAAAAGTGTATCACCTGTAAAAATTGCTTGCTCTTTTCCTTCTTCGTCTATAAGTAAATAGCAACTGCTTTCCATTGTGTGCCCTGGCGTGTGAATCAATTTAATTTTTGCTTTTCCTATTTCAAACACTTGTCCATCTTTACCGATGATGGTATCGAAGCCCGTTTTCATGGTTGTTGGTCCATAAACAATGGGTGCTTCGGTTTTCTTTGACAAATCAACATGACCCGAAACAAAATCGGCATGGAAATGCGTTTCGAAAATGTATTTTATTTTTGCTCCACGTTTTTCTGCCATGTTTAAATAGGGCTCCACGTCGCGCAGTGGATCAATAATAGCAGCCTCTCCATTGCTTTCAATGTAGTAGGCACCTTGTGCCAAACATCCTGTATAAATTTGTTCTACTTTCATTTTATATTCTTATTAACGTTACAAAGGTGTGAACTATATGCTTTCGGAACAGTGACTTTTGTTACAATTCATTTTAATACCTTTTCAAAAAATAACATCTTTACGGCAATCACAATAAGTAACACGGCAAATATTTTTTTCAAAATATCCTGCGGAATGTGGTTTGCGAATTTTGCTCCTATAAAACTACTCACAAAAAATGCAACCCCAAGGATGAGAGCAGTTTTTATATCTACATTACCCGCTTTGTAATATTGCCAAGCGGCCAATGCCCCAACTGGCATTACTAACATTAACAAGGTTGTGCCTTGTGCCATTTGTTGTGAAAAACCCAGTATCATAACCAATGCGGGAATAATTATAATTGCTCCGCCCAAGCCAAGCACACCGCCAAGCAGACCTGCTACAATACCAATGATTGCAACTATTATTGTTTGTTGCCATGCCATATTATGATTGTTTTTTTCTTGTTGAAATTCCAAAAGGCAGATACAGAGGACAGAAACTCATAAAGCTTGTCGCCACAAAAATGACTGCAAGAACTCCCAGAATGATAGCTGCTGTGCCATTGATTTGATGTGTGAAATAGAGAATTGCAATTACAACAGCAACCAGTATTCTGATTATTCTGTCTACCGAACCCATATTTTTTTTCATTGTTTTAATTTTAATTATTGAATAACGATATGGCAAATGTCTAACATTAAATTATGATAAATAGTGACTAATGTCACAATTCTGAACTAAAAAGAACCAAATTTCTCTTAATAACTTGATTTGATTGCGACACAGAAGTAATATTTCGATATTCCTAAACTTTTTTGTAATACAAGCCATCATTTACAAAAGTGGACAACGCAATAAGAAAAATAATTACATTTTTTTTGTAAATGGTTGTATACTTCTCATATTTTGAGTAACTGTTAAGAGAGATATGATTTTCAAAAGGATTTTAGAAAAACGAAACTTTAAACCGATAATGGTTATAATTCTTTCAACAGTTTAATTTGATTTCGATATAGAAGCAGTTTTTTATCGTTCTCTAATTTTTTAAGCAATCGTGAAATTACTTCACGAGAACTTGCCATTTCGTTTGCAATTTGTTCGTGAGAAAGGTTGATAAGGAATGAACCGGTCGCTTTTGATTTTTCTTTGAGGTAATGAATTAAGCGTTCATCTAATTTCTGAAATGCAATTTGGTCAATTGTTTTTAGCAATTCATTAAAACGAGTACGAATGGTTTTCATTACAAAACTTTTCCATGATGGGTATTTCATCATCCATTCGTCCATCGTAGAAATTGGAATGGCAAGCAACTCTGCATCATCTTCTGCAACCGCTTTTACTTCACTTGGGAACTGTTGCATACAACAAGTAAATGTCATAGCACAACTTTCTTTTGGGCTTACATAATAGAGCAATAGTTCATGTCCGTTATCATCCAGCCTTGAAATTTTTAAAGTACCTGAAAGAACTATTGGTATTACACGAACCGTTTGCCCGATGTCCAGAATGATGTTGCCTTCTTTTACAGAAATATGTTTTGCTTTCTCCTCAAATTCTTTTAGCAATTCGGGTTCAAAAATGTGTTTAAATTTATCAGTAATATTCATAGTTCAAAGTTAGAAATAAAGCCTAACATGTTGTATACTATTTCTGGACTTTGTTAATTGGCTCGAAATCGAACTGCGAATTGTTTGAGACTTAAATACAAAGCTTTAAAAAGCTGCTTCAACCCACCGAAAACCAGCCATTTCTTGGTATCGGAGATTAGGTGTTCACCTTTTTATTGATCCTCTTTTTATATTTTTAATGGCACAGGATTTGGATTTGAGTCTTGATAAAACTTAACCTCCGTTATTTCGGCTGGAAGATTAAACCCATTCTCTTCTAATATTGTTTTAATTTCTGTTATTGCCCTTCCTCGTACCTCTAGCATTTTTCTTCTGAAATCCTCCGTTGAAATCCACATAAATATTTTAAGATTAACTGTACTTGGAGTTAACTCATCTTCTACTACAAAGTTAATATGATCTTCGTCATGGATTAACTCGGTATTTTTGTCTAAATATTTTTGTATTATCTCTTTGGCTTTTTTAGCGTCATTTTCATAAGCAATTCCCAATATAAAATCTGTTCTAAAAAACCCATCCTCCGTGTAATTGAAAACAGGTTTTGTAAGTACATCTGAATTTGGTATATAAACGTTCCTTCCATCAAATGTTACAATCTTTGTATACCTAAATTCCATTGCTTTAACTTTACCAAACACATTTTCAATTTGAACCGTATCGTTTACGTGAAATGGCCGATTGAAGGCAAGTATAATTCCTGCTAAAAAATTTTCGGCGATATCTTTAAATGCAAAACCCAAGACTACTGCAGAGGCTCCAACCATTGTCATGATTGTACCTGCAATATTGCTTAAACCAGCAGTATTTAGCGATAGAAGAAATATACAAATTATTAAAATAATTTTGATAGCTTTAGATAAAAAACCACTCATTAATGGATCGTGAGATTTTTGACCTATTTTTTTTCTGATAAATGAGGTAATCCAATTAGTGAGTATTATTCCTACAACTAGTAATATGATTGCTAAAGCAAAACGTGGAACCGCTTTTAAAAATTGAATATAATAATTTTCAATCCTGGATATTATCTCATTCATTATTTCGGAACTGTGGATTGACTTGTTTTTGTTATTTTTAAATTTATAAGCAGCCCGTTAAGCACAAATCTCTGAGCATTTTTTGCAAACTTCAGCACATTCTTTGCAAGTGTCATGATGTGATGCATGTTTGGTACATTCTTCAGAACAGGCTTTGCATACTTTGCTGCATAAAGCGTATAATTCAGCACAATATGCAGACCCTCGTGCCTCTAACCTTGCACATAAGGCACAAATGTCAGCACAATCACGACACAATATGGTACATTCTTTATTACCAACATTGATACAATTAGTAATACATTTTTCGCATGCAATACAGCAAGCTAAGCAAGCCTCAATACAATCTTTTGAATTTTTCATGTGGTTTTATTTATAATTTATTGACCAGCTACAAAGGTGGGTTTATATCAATCGGAGCGATTATATAATTTAGAAATTAACGTATATAATTCACTTGTTTGTCGTATTCAAGTACAGGTAAACTAAATAGGATTGGAAAGAAAGTTATTTGCGAACCAGCTAAATTAAATACCTAACATGCATTATAAATGATCCTTGGGTTTTTGTAGTAGGGGGGCTATATTATTATATGAGTTAATTTTTGATCTACTTATTTTTATTTATCTACTTTGCAAAGTATAAGTTAGTATATCCTTGTTTTTGGATTGCATTTATATTTAAAGAATGATTAATTTTTCGCTCTTAAAAATAGTTTAAATTCCACTTTTTTTATATAGTAAAATGTATCGTTTAACATTACAAATATTTTTCTACAACCAACCTTGCCAATAAATAGCTCACCGTGCTTTCTGCTCCTTGGTTAAGGTTTACTTGATGTTCTTCTAATCCATCGTAACAACCTCCTGTACTTGGATTATAAATTATTTGATTTAAATGGTTTTTCCCTAAAAACCAATTAAATGCTATTTTCATTTTATGCAGATAATCGTTATTATAATTTTCTAAGTAGAAATTCTCAAGCGCTAAAATTGTATATGCAATTTCAATTGGTTGCTCGCCAAAAATGCTGCTGTTCTTTCCTTTGTGATGCCAACTCTGATTGGAAATGACGTTAATTTTATCATTTTTAAATATAATATAAGTTAGAAAACAAAAAGTTTTATGAGCAACGTCCTTAAATAATTCACTCTTAGTGCACTCTCCAGCCAAGAGCATTGCTTGTGGCAATAATGCATTGGCATAAGTTAGATAATCTTCAAACCACTGCCACTCTTCATTTGAAACACAACGATATTTAGAAACCAAATTATCCGCTAATTTGGTGATAAGCAGTAAAATAGATTCATCTTTTTTAAACTGATAATAATAATACAAACCTTTTATATAAAAGGCAATGGCTCTGGGTGATTGGAGTGTATCAATAGTAGGAATAGCTTTTTGAAAAGCCTCCTCTACTTGTGCTTGTAAATTAAAATCCAATAACTGGTTTAAAGATAGGAACTGACCCAATGCCCATATAGCTCTTCCATTGGCATCTTCAAGATTTTCATCTTTATTTTTTTCAAAAAAATGTTTGTCTGTATTTACATAATTTAAAAATGAACCATCTTCTTGTTGGCAAAAAAGGATAAAATTTAAATAAGTATTTATTAAAGGCAAATCGCTAAATTTTCCTGTCAACTCAAAGTGTTTTGCTACTGCAATTAAGGCTCTGGCATTGTCATCTATTGTATAGCCCGATGATAAATCGGGGTTGGATATTTTGGCAAATTGAATCATCCCAAAATCAGTTGTCAAACGTTTTATATGCTGTAAATTTATTTCTGGAATTTTGTAATTAAGTTGGAAATGAGCTGCCTCTAATTGGTTTTTTGCAATGTCAATATGTGCAATAGCGGCATTTTGCCACGCGGTGGGGCTTATTTTATGCAACGCATTTAGCCGCATATCTTTCATCATTTCGGTATTGGAAAGTATTAAAATGGCGGCATCGGCAAGTTGTTCTGCATTTCCAAAATCAAAGTTTATGCCTGCACCATCTAACAATTCCAATGAATGCGGAATGGGAGTGGAGACTACCGGACAGGCCGCTGCTAAGGCATATACTAAGGTGCCACTTACAGCTTGCTGTGGGTCTTTGGAAGTAAAAAAGTATAAATCGGTGCGATGTAAATATTCCAGCAGAATATCTAATGAAAGGTATTTATTAATGAACAAAACATTTTTTTCGATGTTCAATTCTTTAACTTTGTTTTGTAGAAATATTCGGTATTTCTCACCTTCATTTCTTATTACTTCAGGATGTGTTTTGCCAATAATCAAATAAAGAACATCTGGAAATTTGGCTATTATTTTAGGTAAAGAGTCTAATGCTGTTTCTATTCCTTTCCCTTCGCTTATTAAGCCGAATGTAGAAATAATGATTTTGTCTTTAAATGGAGTATCTTCTTTTAATATTATTGATAATGGTTTGATAAGATGAGTACCATGTGGAATAATTTTTATTTTTTCATCAGAAATTAGGTACTCATTTTTTAAAATATTGGCTGATAGGTTTGTCATTACTATAACTTGACTTGATAATTCTGCGATTTTTTGAACTATCGTTTTTCGTTCATCACTGGGTTGTGCTAACACGGTATGAAATGTAGTAATAACAGGTTTCTCAATCCTTTCTATCAACTCTAGTATATAATTCCCCAACTCTCCATCGTACAAACCAAATTCATGTTGTAAGTAAATTATTTTAATATCCTCATCTGCATTAATTTCTATTGCCAACCTTTTATAATCTTCTTTCAACCATGCTTTTAAAAAATATTTTACTTCATGTGGGTAATCCAAATTCAAATCATCCATTTGCAATGCGCAAACCTTAATGCTAAAGCTATCATCATATTTATCTTCAATAGCTTTAATTAAATCTTGACTATAGGTTGCTATTCCACATTTGCGAGGTGGAAAAGAGGTAATCATTAAAACTTCATTGGTTTGCATTTTTTTACAATTTATAATGTAGTAATTCTGTAATTAGCTCTTCTAAATTTACCGAGGCTACTGCTATTCGTTTATCTGCAGCACCATAATAAATGTATAAATAACCATCAAACAATGATGTTCCTGTGGGAAAAACTACATTATTTACATAGCCGCAAAGTTCCCAAGAATATTCGGGCTCAATTAAAGCATAAGGTAACCTCGCAATTTCTATTGTAGGATCGTTCAAATCAAGTAAAGCTGCACAGCCTGAATAAACATAGCCTTCGGCTGTATCATGCACCCCGTGATAGATCAGGAGCCAGCCAGCTTTGGTTTCAATTGGGGAGCAACCGCCCCCTATATATCCAATTTCGTGTTCATGTTTTGAAGTCATTAAGATGTGTTGATTGAAATGCAAAAGGTAGTCGTCCCAAAATTCTTTTGTAAGGTCTTGGATATTATTTACAAAGGCAATTTGAATATCAGGTTTTATTCGGTGCAAAAAAGTAAACTTTCCATTAATAGGTTTAGGAAAAAAAATGAGGTTTTTATCCCAAAGCAACATCTTTTTATCTGGATTGTTTATAATGTTGTTATGTACATGAAAACGTTCATACTTTTTATTCAAATGTTGGCCACATTCAGCCAATCGACTAAATTCTTCATAACTTACTTGAGGTACAATTACTCCATGTTTTACGAAATTAATCAGGTCAATGGATGTTGCTAATGATCCTAAGGCATTTACACCATCATAAGCACAATAGGTTAAATAGTAGATGTCATCAATTTTTACGATTCTTGGGTCTTCAACTCCATGAATTTCATCTTTGGTAGTTGGAATCAGCACTGGTTCTTTTTTTCGTTCTACTACTTTTAAAGGGCCTTCTAATTTAGCATAACCAATGGTAGAAAAGTTGCCTTTACGTACTGCACGATAAAACATGTGAACGGTATTTCCTTCTTGGAAAATGGCAGGATTCAGTACACCTTCATTTTCAAAATCCAGCTCAGTTTCAGATAGGATAATACCTTCTTTTTTTACGGTAATCATCTTTTTAAGATCGAATTATTTGTTACTGCTATAATATTTTATTTTAAAAACAAGTGGAAAGCCTTAGTTGGCGGTCATTTTCGAACATCAAAACTGTTATTGTAACACGAAAGCCAACCCTTTTGGTATCTCCGAGTTTTAGCTGGCCTTCTGTTAGTCCACATAGAGTTTTTATATATTTTACTTTCTAATTTAAGTCGTTATCTGAATTGCCTTTTGCCTCCCATTCTTCTATGTTTTTTATTGTTGTACATGCTATTCCAGATAATGCTTCACTGGTTTAAATGCTTGGTGGGCAGTTAATAATACATTACTAAAAGTGGTCAATAATGATAAAATTTTATCTTGTACGATATCTTCACTTTTATCGCTAAAAAAACCCTGTTTCTTTTTCTATGAATGGTTTGTCGAAACCGTGTATACTAAATATGTCTGTGTTCATGTGAATGATATAATTGTTTTATGCCCATGGCGGCCATGCTTTGCGATGACCCTTATGAAGGGTTTGAGTTATTGATTAAAATTACGGCAACCTTGTGGAGATAGAGTTATATAATTTTGGTGATTAATTGTATAAATACTGCCTTTTTAAACATTGATATCATTAATGAGTTTTCACGAGTCGAATTTTGAACCGTCCCATTCACCCCCCGGTGGAAATAATTCTGTTTTTCTTTTTTTCATCTCTAAAGCAATTAAGGCACTGCTTCCACCTTGTTCTTCGAGCTTTGAAATAATGTTTAGATAACTTTTTTCATCTCTGTTTTGGCTCAATTTGAAGACATTGTTAATTTTCTCAATCTTAATCTCAAAACCAACAATTGCAGGCATCATTTTATTCAAGAAATTGTCTGGAAGATTGTCGTAGATAGTTTGTGAGTTTGTATTACCCTTTTCAAATTTCAAAGTAAACTTTCTCATAAACTCGACTAATTCATCATTTGACATAAAACTCATCAGTCCGTTTATATGAACACTCATATAGTTCCAAGTTGACCCAATTTGCGAATTGCTATACCAGGATGCACTTACGTATGCGCTGGCACCTGTAAATACAACTAAGGCATTTGGATTGTCACTGAATGCTTTGTGATGGTCTGTATTTCGCATAATGTGTCCTTGTAGAAAGAATTCGCCTTGCCTCTCCTCAGTTAGAATCGGGATTTGTGTTGCCACTTGTTTACCTGATAAATCGCTACCTGTTAAGAAAGCAAATGGATTTTGTTCAATGAAATCCAAAATTGTTTGCCTGTCCTTTTCTTTGAAATATGAAAAATTATACATTGCTTTTATTTATTGGAAATTCCGCTGAAAGTGACCCCACTTGCCCGCATGAAATAGACCCCACCTCTTCGGGGTAAACTGACCCCAGAAGATCGGAGCAAACTGACCCCTGTATTTTTTGGGTTGATCATACTGATTTAGCATTTTGATTATTTCGTTGTTGTATCGAAAAAATGATACAGTAAACTTAATGATTCATGGCTAATAAACCAATA